>Ga0255338_1000213_pt1 | contig 233363 bp, 235 predicted proteins | sample MeOH1_35cm_T4_19_FD_203715 | JGI IMG/M metagenome (GOLD analysis project Ga0255338, IMG submission 203715) | Sandy soil microbial communities from University of British Columbia, Vancouver, Canada - MeOH1_35cm_T4_195 | ecosystem: Engineered > Artificial ecosystem > Sand microcosm >...
CCGCCAGCTTCTCGGTGGCGCGATGCAGCAGGCCGATGTGGGGGTCGGCGCGCTGGATCACTTCGCCGTCGAGCTCCAGCACCAGGCGCAGCACGCCGTGCGCCGCCGGGTGCTGCGGCCCGAAGTTGAGGGTGTAGTTCTTGATTTCAGCCATATCAGCTCACTCGAACAGCCAAAACAGCCGGACGCAGAGGGCGCGAAAGATACGCAGAGGGCGCAAAAAAGACATTCAAGAAGCTTTCTCCTTTTGCGTCCTCTGCGTACCCTTTGCGTACTCTGCGTCCGGAAGTTGTGAAGTTCACTGCAGACCTCCGTACTTGTCTTCGCGGATGATCCGGGGCGTGATCTCGCGCGGCTCGATCGTCACGGGCTGGTAGATCACGCGCTGGCGCTCGGGGTCGTAGCGCATCTCGACATGGCCTTCCGTCGGGAAGTCCTTGCGGAAGGGATGCCCGACGAAGCCGTAGTCGGTCAGGATGCGGCGCAGGTCGGCGTGGCCCTCGAAGATGATCCCGTACAGGTCGAAGGCCTCGCGCTCGAACCAGTTGGCCGAGCTCCACAGGGAAGTGACCGAGTCCACCACCGGCAGGTCGTCGTCGGGCGCGAACACCTTCAGCCGCACGCGCTGGTTCAGACTGACGGACAGCAGGTGCGCGGCGACGCAGAAGCGCGGACCGTCGTAGCCGCCCATGCGGTATTCGCTGTAGTCGACGCCGCACAGGTCGACGAGCTGCTCGAACTTGCAGCCGGGCGATTCCTTGAGCAGGCGCGCGGCCTCCAGGTAGTCGGCGGCCGCCACCACGACGGTGACTTCACCCCACTTCAGGTCGATGCGTCTGGCCCGAGCGCCCAGCGTCGCGGCCACCGTGTCCTTGAGAGCTTGGAGATCGACGGCGTAAAGAGTCATGAGTTCTGTGCCTTTCAGGCCCGGGCGATGGTTTGTGTGCGCCGGATCTTCTGCTGCAGCTGGATGATTCCGTACAGCAACGCCTCGGCCGTCGGCGGGCAGCCGGGCACGTAGACGTCGACCGGGACGATGCGATCGCAGCCGCGCACCACCGAGTAGCTGTAGTGGTAGTAGCCGCCGCCGTTCGCGCACGTGCCCATCGAGATGACCCATCGCGGCTCGGCCATCTGGTCGTACACGCGGCGCAGCGCGGGCGCCATCTTGTTGCACAGGGTGCCGGCCACGATCATCAGGTCCGACTGGCGCGGGCTCGGCCGGAACAGCATGCCGAAGCGGTCGATGTCGTAGCGCGCCGCGCCGGCGTGCATCATCTCGACCGCGCAGCAGGCCAGGCCGAAGGTCATCGGCCAGAGCGAGCCGGTCTTGGCCCAGTTGATGACCGTGTCCACGGTCGTCGTGACCATGCCCTTTTCGAGAATGCCTTGGTTCGCCATGTCAATACGTCCTTGCGGGCCGCCGGCCCGGAAGCGTCACTCCCAGTCGAGCGCGCCCTTTTTCCACTCGTAGACGAATCCGACCACCAGGATGGCCAGGAACACCATCACCGACCAGAAGCCGGCCGGCCCGATCTCGCCCAGCGACACGGCCCACGGGAAGAGGAACGCGATCTCGAGGTCGAACAGGATGAAGAGGATGGCCACGAGGTAGTAGCGCACGTCGAACTTCATGCGCGCGTCCTCGAAGGGCTCGAAGCCGCATTCGTAGGCGGCGTTCTTGGAGGGGTCGGGCCTGTCGAAGCCGAGCAGCGAGCTGAAGCCCCAGCCCATGACCATGGGCAGGATTCCCACGGCCATGCCAACGAGCAGAAACAGGAGGACAGGGAGATACTGTTCAAGATTCATCTTGAGTCTGAGTCCGCTCTTGGACCTGCCGCTTGCCCGGCAGGCTTTCTCGTTGTTGGTGCCGTCGGCGAGACTCGAACTCGCACAGCTTTCGCCACTACCCCCTCAAGATAGCGTGTCTACCAATTTCACCACGACGGCGGTTTTGTCGTCGGAGCCGGCCCGAGCTGAATGCTTCTTGTGGCCTGTTCCGAGCAGGGTAGAGTTTACCCTGAAAAGACTTCGTTTCCACTGTTGCTGAGTTGCGCCACATCAATCGCGACAGGGGCAAAGCAGCTACGCGGCGCACGCGCGCGACGCGGCGCGCGCGACGCTGCGCGCGCGCCTCGCGCCAGCGGCTCAGCGGGCCGGAATCTGCGCGGCGCCGGATGCCCCGGCGGCCGGCGGCAGCGCGCTCGCGGCACCGGCGGCCGGTGCCGCCGTCCCCGGAATCTGGGCGGCGGCGCCCGACGCGGCCGGCGCGGGCGCGGGCGCCGTGGTGGCGGCTCGGTCCAGCACGCTGCCGCCTTCGGGGGCGCGCAGGTTGCCGAAGTAGGCCAGCAGCAAGGTGCAGGCGAAGAACACGGCGGCAAGCACTGCCGTGGTGCGCGACAGGAAGTTGGCGCTGCCGCTGGCACCGAACAGGCTGCCCGAGCTGCCGCTGCCGAAAGCGGCGCCCATGTCGGCGCCCTTGCCGTGCTGGATCAGGATCAGCCCGATCATGGCCAGCGCCGTCAGCATCTGCACGGCCAGGATTGCGGTGAGAACGAAATTCATGGGGGATTCAACTCCGTGTTGTTGTCGTCGGCCGGCGCTTCAGCGCGCGGCTGCAATGATCTGCAGGAAATCGGCGGCCTTGAGCGACGCGCCGCCGACCAGCCCGCCGTCGATGTCGGGACAGGCCAGCAGCGTGGCCGCGTTGCCCGCGTTCATGCTGCCGCCGTAGAGGATGTGCACGCGCTCGGCGTGCGGCGTGGCCGCCTTGAGCTGCGCGCGCAGCACGGCATGCACCTGCTGGGCCTGGTCGGGGGTGGCCGTGCGGCCGGTGCCGATCGCCCATACCGGCTCGTACGCCACGACGATCTCGCTGATGCAGTGGCCGTTGGCGTGGATCACCGCGGCGAGCTGGCGCTTGACCACCTCCTCGGTGCGGCCGGCTTCGCGCTCGGCCAGCGTCTCGCCCACGCACACGATCGGGGTGACGCCGCAAGCCAGCGCCGCCTTGGCCTTGTCGGCCACGAGGGCGTCGGTCTCGCCGTGGTACTGGCGCCGCTCCGAGTGGCCGACGATCGCATAGTGCACGCCGAACTCGCGCAGCATGGCCGCCGACACCTCGCCGGTATAGGCGCCTTCGGCGTGCCGCGACACGTCCTGCGCGCCCAGCGCCAGCGCCGAGCCGGCGCGCAGCATCTGCACCTGCGCCAGGTACGGCGCGGGCACGCAGACGGCCACCTGGCATGCGGCCTCGCCCATGCCCTTGACGATCGCCCGCACCAGGGCGTCGTTGGCCGCCAGGCTGCCGTTCATCTTCCAGTTGCCGGCGATCAGCTTCTTCTTCGTCGTCATGGTCAGTTCCAGGTGAGCACGATCTTGCCGATGTGCTGATTGGACTCCATCAGGACATGCGCCTTGGCGGCTTCGGCCGCGGCGAACGTGCCGTGGATCACGGGCTTGATCGCGCCGGACTCCAGCAGCGGCCACACCTTCTCGCGCAGCGAGCGCGCGATCGCCGCCTTGAACGCCACCGGGCGCGGCCGCAGCGTGGAGCCGGTGATCGCCAGGCGCCGGCGCAGCACCAGCCCGGCGTTGAACTCGCTCTTGATGCCGCCTTGCACGGCGATGATCACGAGCCGGCCGTCCTCGGCCAGGCATTCGACTTCGCGGGCGACATAGGCGCCGGCGACCATGTCCAGGATCACGTTGACGCCGCTGCCGCCGGTGAGCCTCCTGGCTTCCTCGGCGAAGTCCTGCGTCCGGTAGTTGATCGCATGGTCCGCCCCGAGCTCGAGGCAGGCCTTGACCTTCGCGTCGCTGCCGGCGGTGGCGATCACGCGCGAACCTAGTGCCTTGGCCATCTGGATCGCCGTCACGCCGATGCCGCTGGTGCCGCCTTGCACCAGCAGCGTCTCACCCGGCTGCAGCCTGGCGCGGTCCCAGACGTTGCTCCACACGGTGAAGAAAGTTTCGGGCAGCGAAGCAGCCTCGACATCGCCCATGCCCCTGGGCACCGGCAGGCACTGGCCGACCGGCGCGACGCACAGCGACGCGTAACCGCCGCCGGCGACGAGCGCGCAGACGCGGTCGCCGGCCCGCAAGCCCGCCTGCGCCATCGCGGCCGCATCGCCGCCGACGATCTCGCCCGCGACTTCCAGGCCGGGGATGTCCGAGGCCCCGGGCGGCACCGGATAGTTGCCGGTGCGCTGCAACACGTCCGGCCGGTTCACGCCGCTGGCGGTGACGCGGATCAGGACTTCGTCCACGCCCGCCACCGGGTCGGGGCGATCGGCCAGACGCAGGGCCTCGGGAGGACCGAAGGCGCTGATTTCAACGGCTTTCATCATGTGTGCTCCGTCACGGCGGCCGCACCCGCGGTGCGCCGCCTCCCAGCCACGGAAACTTCAGACCTGATCGTCCACCGGCGCCTGCGGCTCGCGCGGCTGCGGCTCGCGCGGCTGCTGGTCGCGCGGCTGCTGGAAGTCACGCTGCTCGCGCGGCTCACGGGCCTCGCGCGGCTCGCGCTGTTCACGGGGCTCGCGCGGCTCGCGCCGCTCGCGGTACTCGCCGCGGCCTTCGCCACGCGGGCCGCGGTCTTCGCGCGGCGGGCGGTCTTCCATGCCGGCCGGACGCTCCAGCAGTGCCTTCATGGACAGCTTGACGCGGCCCTTCTCGTCGGTCTCGAGCACCTTCACGCGCACGACCTGGCCCTCGCTCAGGTAGTCGGTGACCTTCTCCACGCGCTCGTGCGCGATCTGGGAGATGTGCAGCAGGCCGTCCTTGCCCGGCAGCAGGTTCACCAGCGCGCCGAACTCCAGCAGCTTGGTGATGGGGCCTTCGTAGATCTTGCCCACTTCGACCTCGGCGGTGATCTCCTCGATCCGCTTCCTGGCCAGCTCGGCGCGGTCGGCCTCGGTGGAGGCGATCGTGATGGTGCCGTCCTCGGCGATGTCGATCGTCGTGCCGGTTTCCTCGGTCAGCGCGCGGATGGTCGCGCCGCCCTTGCCGATCACGTCGCGGATCTTCTCCGGGTTGATCTTCATCGTGTACAGGCGCGGCGCGTAGCTGCTGACCTCGGTCTTGGCCTCGCCCAGCGCTTCCTGCATCTTGCCCAGGATGTGCATGCGCGCTTCCTTGGCCTGCGCCAGGGCGACCTGCATGATTTCCTTGGTGATGCCCTGGATCTTGATGTCCATCTGCAGGGCCGTGATGCCGTTGGTGGTGCCGGCCACCTTGAAGTCCATGTCGCCCAGGTGGTCCTCGTCGCCCAGGATGTCGGTCAGCACGGCGAAGCGGTTGCCTTCCTTGATCAGGCCCATGGCGATGCCCGCCACGTGCGCCTTCATCGGCACGCCGGCGTCCATCAGCGACAGGCAGCCGCCGCAGACCGAAGCCATCGACGAGGAACCGTTGGACTCGGTGATCTCCGAGACCACGCGCATCGTGTACGGGAACTCGTCCTTGCTCGGCAGGCAGGCGATCAGCGCGCGCTTGGCGAGGCGGCCGTGGCCGATCTCGCGGCGCTTGGTCGAACCCATGCGGCCCACTTCGCCGGTGGCGAAGGGAGGCATGTTGTAGTGGAACATGAAGCGGTCTTCGTACTCGCCCATCAGCGCGTCGATGCGCTGCGCGTCGCGCTCGGTGCCCAGCGTGGTCACGACCAGGGCCTGGGTCTCGCCGCGGGTGAACAGGGCCGAGCCGTGGGTGCGCGGCAGCGCGCCGGTGCGGATCTCGATCGGGCGCACGGTGCGGGTGTCGCGGCCGTCGATGCGCGGCTCGCCGGCCAGGATCTGGCTGCGCACGATCTTCGCCTCGATGTCGAACAGCAGGCCTTCGACCTTGATCGGGTCGAACTCGACGCCCGCTTCCTTCAGGTCGGCCATCACGGCGGCATTCGCTTCACGCAGCGCGTGGGTGCGGGCCTGCTTGCTGCGGATCTGGTAGGCGGCGCGCAGCTTCTCCTCGGCGAAGCCGGCGACCCTGGCGATGAACGCTTCGTCGCGGGCGGGCGCCTGCCAGTCCCACACCGGCTTGCCGGCGTCGCGCACCAGCTCGTGGATGGCGTTGATGGCGATGCGGGCCTGCTCGTGGCCGAACACCACGCCGCCCAGCATCACTTCCTCGGACAGCTGCTGCGCCTCGGACTCGACCATCAGCACGGCGCTCTCGGTGCCGGCGACGACCAGGTCCAGGTCGGACATCTTGCGGGCGGTCTGGCCGGGGTTGAGCACGTACTCGCCATTGACGTAACCGACGCGGGCGGCGCCGATCGGGCCGGCGAACGGAATGCCGGAGATCGCCAGCGCGGCGCTGGTGCCGATCATGGCGGCGATGTCGGCGTCGACTTCCGGGTTCAGCGACAGCGTGTGGATCACCACGTGCACTTCGTTGAAGAAGCCCTCGGGGAACAGCGGGCGAATCGGGCGGTCGATCAGGCGGGAGGTCAGCGTCTCGTGCTCGCTCGGCTTGGCTTCACGCTTGAAGAAGCTGCCGGGAATCTTGCCGGCGGCGTAGGTCTTCTCGATGTAGTCGACCGTCAGGGGAAAGAAGTCCTGGCCGGGCTTGGCGCCCTTGGACGCGGCCACGGTGGCCAGCACGACGGTGTCATCGATGTTGACGATGACGGCGCCGCCGGCCTGGCGCGCGATCTCGCCGGTCTCCAGCGTGACTGTGTGGGAACCCCACTGGAATGTCTTGGTGACCTTGTTGAAGATGCTCATGGTTGTTGTCCTTGGTTGCGGATCGCGCGCCTGGGGCTGCGGTCCAACCTGGGGCGCATGTGGCTGCGCCGGGGGCCCGGAGAGGCGGTGTCGAACACGATGCCATTCCAGAAAGGGCCGAAGGTCCCTTGTGGAATGACACAGCGCGTATTCGTCTTGCCGTCTCCGAAAACAAAGCGCCTGAGCCAGCGGTTGACCAGCTCAGGCGCCTCGCGACTTGTCGCCGTCCTGCTTACTTGCGCAGGCCCAGCTTGCCGATCAGCGCCGTATAGCGCTCGGCATCCTTGTCCTTCAGGTAAGCCAGCAGGCTCTTGCGGCGGTTCACCATGCGCAGCAGGCCGCGGCGGCCGTGGTGGTCCTTGGCGTGCGTCTTGAAGTGCGGGGTGAGTTCGTTGATGCGGGCCGTCAGCAGGGCGACCTGCACTTCGGGGCTGCCCGTATCGCTGGCGCCGCGGGCATTGGCCTTGACGATCTCGGCCTTGTTGATAGCAGTCATGGGGTTTCCTTGGGAGTTTCCACTTGCGTCGGCGGCTGGAACTGCCACCAACGTGCGCTCTGCGGGATGCAGAACCATGGAATTATAGCCGGAAGCGGTTTGGGCTGGCTGGGGGAACCCAACAGGAAGTTCTCTCCCGAATTCAGTTCTTCCCCAGCCAGCCCTGCAGGCGCTCCACGCCCTGCTCCAGCCGGGAGAGGTCCTTCGAGGCGAAGCACCACCGCAGCCAGCCCTGGGCCTCCGGGGAGAAGGCGTTGCCGGGCGCCAGCCCGAGCCCGGCCTCGCGCACCAGGCGCTTGGCGACGTCCAGCGAATCCCCGAACCCGTCCAGCCGGAAGAAGGCGTACATGCCGCCCTTGGCCGGCTCGACCATCACCCGCGGCAGGCTCTGCAACATGGGCACCAGCGTGTCGCGGCAGGTCTTCAGGTGCGCCACCACCCGCGGCGTGACCTCGTCCCTGCGCTGCAGCGCCACCACGGCGGCACGCTGCGTGAACGTGCTGGCGCAGGAGGTGTTGAACTCCAGCAGCTTGCCCATGTGGTGCGTGAGCTGCGGCGGCATCACCAGCCAGCCCAGGCGCCAACCGGTCATCAGGAAGCTCTTGCTGAAGCTGTGGGCCACGACCAGCCGGTCGTCCGGCGAGGCCACGTCCAGGAAGCTCGGCGCGCAATCCGCGCCCGGCTCGTAGTACAGGCGCTCGTACACCTCGTCGGCCAGGATCCAGGTGCCGGTCCTGCGGCAATGCGCCAGGATCGCCTGCTGCTCGTCGCGGGTCAGCGTCCAGCCGGTCGGATTGTTGGGCGCGTTCACCACCAGCAGCCGGGTCGCCGGCGTGACCGCGTCGAGCAGCGCCTGCAGGTCCAGCGTCCAGGCGCCGCCCCGGGGCTTGAGCGAGACCCGCCTGACGTTGGCGCCCATGATCCGCGGCTGAGCCACCAGGTTGGGCCAGACCGGCGTGACCACGACCACTTCGTCGCCGGCGTCGACCACCGCCTGCACCGCCAGCATCAGGGCGCTCACGCCGCTGGAGGTGATGGCGATGCGGTCGCTGCCCACCTTCGGGTGCAGCGTGCTGGTGTACCCGGCCACGCCTTCGCGCAGTTCGGCCAGGCCCAGGTTGTGGGCGTAGAAGGTTTCGCCCCGCTGCAGCGATTCGATGGCGGCCTGCCGGATGAACTCGGGCGTGACCTCGTCGCTCTCGCCGAACCAGAAAGCCAGCACGTCGCTGCGCCCGAGGCCGGCATTGGCGACTTCGCGGATCTTGGATTCTTCGAGGTTCTGGATGGCTTGGCGCATGACGCAATTGTCCGTGATCGGGAGGACGGACTTCCGGACGGCTGTCCGTTTTCAGGGAAGTTCAATCCGGGCGAACCATCCGGCACGTATGGGGCATTTCCGCCTGCGCCGGCTGGATGGTCTTGATCACGCGAAAGCCGTATCCGGAGCCTTCGACGTCGAAGCCGACCCCGGGCGTGCCCTGCCGGTCCATGATGCCCACCATCAGCTGCTGCTGGAACTGGTGGTCCACCGCGCGCATCGCGCCGCGCTGGCCGTGCAGTTCCACCTTTGCCTGCTCCAGCGCGCGGGCCACGGGCGCCGCCTCGACGCTGGCGGCCCGGTCGATCGCCTGGGCCAGCGCCTCGACCAGCAGTTGCATGCGCATGTGCACATAGTCGTCCGCCGGCTGCGGATAGCGTGCCCGGAACGACTGGTAGAACGCGTCGCTGGCGGGCGTTCCGGCATTCGGCAGCCAGTCGGCGACAGCGATCACCTTGCCGACGCCGGCATCCCCGAGCGCCGCCGGCGCGCCCAGCGCGTTGCCGTAGAACGTGTAGAACTTGCCGTCGAAGCCGACCTCGCGCGCGGCCTTCACCAGCAGCGTCAGGTCGTTGCTGAAGTTGCCGGTGATCACCGCCTGCGCGCCGCTGGCCTTGATCTTGGTGGCGTACGGCGCGAAATCCTTGACGCGCAGCATCGGGTGCAGTTCCTCGGCCACGATGCGCACGTCCGGGCGCTGCGCGCCGAGCTGGCGCCGGGCCTCGCGCGCCACGGCATGCCCGAAGCTGTAGTCCTGGCCGATCAGGTACACCGACCTGAGCGCCTTGTCCTCGCGCAGCACCGACATCAGCGCGGCCATGCGCATGTCGGCGTGCGCGTCGAAGCGGAAATGCCAGAAGCTGCACTTCTCGTTGGTGAGGATCGGGTCGACGGCGGAGTAGTTCAGGAACAGCACGCGCCGCGCCGGCTCGCGCTCGTTGTGCTTGTTGACGGCGTCGATCAGCGCCGCCGCGACGGCCGACGAATTGCCCTGCAGGATGAAGCGCGCCCCGTCGTCGATCGCCGAGCGCAGCGCCGACAGCGCCTCCTCGATCTGGCCCTTGCTGTCGTGGCGCTGCAGCTGCAGCGGCCGCGCACCGTCGGCCGTCTTCACGCCGCCGCGCTGGTTGACACGCTCCACGGCCCACACCAGGTTGCGGAACACGGCCTCGCCGCCGTTGGCGTTGCCGCCGGACAGCCCCTCGATCATGGCCAGCTTCACCGGCGCGCGGGCCGGTTGCCCGCTCGCGGCGGCGGGGACAAATAGCGCTGCCGCCAGCGTTTTCAAGAGCCGGCGCCTCACATTTTTCACTCGCGAAATTCCCTTGAAAAAGCCTGCCGTGCTCGCAGATGGGAGCCATGCGGCAATCGTGGTTGAGAGCCGCGCAGTGTATCGGAGCGCGAAGGCCCCCTTCGCACCCCACGAAAGGAGTCCCCCATGTTTTTCGCCCCCGTCGTTCGCACTCGCGCCATGTCTCCGGCCTTCCGTTCGTTCGACCGCGGCTTCGAGCGCTTCGTCAACGATGCGTTCTTCGGCAACGGCGCCCGCGGCTTCCAGGTGGAGCAGGACGAGAAGGCCTGGACCGTCACGCTGGACGTGCCCGGCGTCGCGAAGGAAGACCTCGCGATCAGCATCGAAGGCGCCATCGTGCGCATCGAGACGCGCCAGGAAGCCAGGCGCCCGGTGAAGGCCGCCTACGAGCTGCCGCAGGACATCGACGCCGAAGCCAGCGGCGCCAAGCTGGAGAACGGCGTGCTGACGCTGACGCTGGCCAAGCAGCAGCCGGTGAGCACGGCGCGCCAGATCGAGGTCAAGTAAAGCGGGTACCGGACGTACAGTTCGCAAAGGGTACGCAGAGGGCGCAAAAGGAAAGCAATTTCCTTTTTGGCGTCTTCTGCGTATCTTTCGCGTCCTCTGCGTCCGGCTGCCCGGATTCGGACTTCAGAGTTCCCCCAGCGGCCAGCGCGGTTTGACGTCGAAGGCGTACGACCGGCTGGCCGTTGCCACGCCCGAGGCCAGCCGCATCGCCGCTGCCATGGCGATCATCGCGCCGTTGTCGGTGCACAGCTGCAACTCGGGATAGTGCACGCGCACCTGCCGCCGGCCGGCGGCGGCGTCCAGTTGGGCCCGCAGCGACTGGTTCGCCCCCACGCCGCCGGCCACCACCAGGCGCTTCAGGCCGGCCTGGTCCAGGGCCGCCATCGACTTTCGCACCAGCACTTCCACGATCGCGGCCTGCGTCGACGCCGCCAGGTCGGCCTTGCGCGCCTCCAGTTCGGCGCCGAGCTTCTTCGCCTGCGTCAGCACGGCCGTCTTCAGTCCCGCGAAGGAAAAATCCAGGTCCCCACTGTGCATCAGCGGCCGCGGCAGCTTGAACGCCGCCGGGTCGCCCTGCTGAGCCAGCCGCGCCAGCGCCGGCCCGCCCGGATAACCGAGCCCCAGCAGCTTGGCCGACTTGTCGAAGGCCTCGCCCGCCGCGTCGTCGATGGTCTCGCCCAGCAGTTCGTATTGCCCGACGCCGTCGACGCGCATCAGTTGCGTGTGGCCGCCGGAAACCAGCAGCGCGACGAACGGAAACCGGGGCGGATCGCTGCTGAGGAACGGCGACAGCAGGTGCCCTTCGAGGTGGTGCACGCCCAGGACCGGCCGGTCCAGCGCCGCGCCGAGCGCGCAAGCCACGCCCGCACCGACGAGCAGTGCGCCGGCCAGTCCCGGCCCCCGGGTATAGGCGACGACGTCGACATCGCCCAGCGTCGCGCCCGAGCGCGCCAGCACCGCCTGCGTCAGCGGCAGCACGCGCCGGATGTGGTCGCGGCTGGCCAGTTCCGGCACCACGCCGCCGTAGGCCTGGTGCATCTCGATCTGGCTGTGCAAGGCGTCCGCCAGCAGCCGGGGCACGCCGGGTCCTTCGGCCTGCACCAGCGCCACGCCGGTTTCGTCGCAGGAAGACTCGATGCCCAGAACGATCATTCAGCCTCCGCCGAGCCGCCTCAAGGAGGCTGACGCCCCCTCGGGGGGCAGCGCAGTACACGTAGTGACAAGCGTGGGGGCCAACATTCAGCCTCCGCCGAGCCGCCTCAAGGAGGCTGACGCCCCCTCGGGGGGCAGCGCAGTACACGTAGTGACAAGCGTGGGGGCCAACATTCAGCCGAGTGTAGCGGCGGGGCGCAGGCCGCGAGCGCGGCACGGTTGTTGCTGTGTCGTCAGCAATGAAATCCGGATCCAGCTTCCTGCTTGCCTCCCGCCAGTGCGAGATCGCCGAACTCGAGGCGCTCGCGCGCACCAGCGAGCTGGTGGGCGTGCTCGGCCGCTTCATCCACGCCCTGCAGCGGGAGCGCGGCATCTGCAACATCTTCCTGAGCTCCCATGGCACCCGGTTCGCGGCCCAGCGCCAGCGGCAGGTGGACGAGTGCGAGCAGCTGGAGCGTGAGGTACGCGTGCAGGTCGATGCGCTGGAGACCGACCCCAGCCGGGTGCGCCACGGCTCCCGCCTGTTCAGCCGGGTGGCGGTGGTGCTGCACGCGCTGGACGGGCTGCCGCCGCTGCGCGAGCGGGTGGCGCGGCTGGCGCTGTCGGCGCGGGACGCCACGGCCGCGTACGTGAAGCTCGTGGCCGGCCTGCTGGCGGTCGTGTTCGAGGCGGCCGACAGCGCGACCGACCCGCAGGTGTCGCGGGCCCTGGTCGCGATGTTCAATTTCATGCAGGGCAAGGAGCTCGCCGGCCAGGAGCGCGCGCTCGGCGCCGGCGTGTTCGCCGCCGGCTACATCGACGCCGCCGGCCAGCAGCAGTGGCGTCACCTGATCGAATCGCAGCAGGCGTGCTTCCAGGTATTCACCGACTTCGCCGATGCGGAAGTACTGCGCGCCGACCAGGCGAGCCGCGAGCCGGGCGTGCAGGGCGAAGTCGAGCGGCTGCGCCGCATCGGCTGCAGCACCCGGCGCGAACTGGACCCGAACCTGAGCCACGAGTGGTACGACTGGTGCACCCGCCGCATCGACGCCATGCGCGCAGTGGAGGACGTGCTGGCGCGCCACCTGCGCGAGCTGTGCGAGGCGCGCATCGGGCAGGCGCGCTCCGAACTGCGCGACCAGCGCGCAATGCTGAACGCGCTGGCCGGCGAGGCCACCGCTGCCGGGGCCGATGCCGGCTACGGCCCCAAGCTGGAACGCTCGATGCTTGCCATGGTGCAGGAGCAGTCGCGCCGCCTGCAGGCGATGAGCGACGAGCTCGACGCGGTGCGGGCGTCGCTCAACGAGCGCAAGGTGGTGGAGCGCGCCAAGGGCATCCTGATGGCGCATCGCCAGATGACCGAGGACGACGCGTACAAGGCGCTGCGCCAGATGGCGATGAACCAGAACCGCCGCATCGTCGACGTGGCCGAGGCCGTGCTGTCGCTGGCCGACGTGCTGCCGGGCGCGCGGCCCTGAGACGGGGCACGAAAACAGTGCACCGTGCCCAGATGCGAGGCACAAGAAAACCAAACCTCCGGACGCAGAGGACGCAAAGGGGACGCAGAGGACGCAAAAGAACAGCCGTCAAGAATATTGGGGTTTCCTTTTGCGTCCTTTGCGTATCTTCCGCGTTCTCTGCGTCCGGCTGCTGGCAGTTGTGTGACCCACGAACTTGGCACGCTACCTGCTAACTGTCTCACCAAACGGGCGCTAACGACGGCGCGCGAAACAACCGAACCCTGGACAGCGGCGTCCATCCCCGCGTGCACGAGCACGCGGCGCGATGGGCGCCGTTTTTTTTCTTCTCGCAACCGGAGCAAACGATGCAAAGCAACACCACCACGGTTTCCCGCCGTTCCGTGATCAAGAGCGCCGTGGCGCTCGGGGGCGCCAGCCTGGCCGGCACCCTGCCCGGGATCGTGCTGGCGCAGGGCACCGCGCTCGAAACCAGGGCCGCCAAGCTCGGCTTCATCGCGCTCACCGACGCCGCGCCGCTGTTCGTCGCCGAGGAGAAGGGCTTCTTCAAGAAGCACGGCATGACGGAAGTGGAGGTGCTCAAGCAGTCCTCCTGGGGCACCACGCGCGACAACCTGGTGCTCGGCTCCAGGAGCAACGGCATCGACGGCGCCCACATCCTCACGCCCATGCCCTACCTGATCACCACCGGCGCGGTGACGGCCAACAACGTGCAGGTGCCGATGGCGATCCTCGCGCGCCTGAACCTGGGCGGCCAGTGCATCTCGGTGGGCAACGAATACAAGGACATGAAGGTCGGCCTGGACACGAAGGAGTTCAAGAAGGCGCTGCTGGCCAAGCGCGTCAGGACCGGCAAGGCGGTGAACGCCGCCATGACCTTCCCCGGCGGCACCCACGACCTGTGGCTGCGCTACTGGATGGCCGCCGGCGGCGTCGATCCCAACCGCGACATCAACACCATCACCGTGCCCCCGCCCCAGATGGTGGCCAACATGAAGGTCGGCTCCATGGACACCTTCTGCGTGTGCGAGCCCTGGAACCACCAGCTGATCCACCAGAAGATCGGCTACACCGCGCTGACCACCAGCGAGCTGTGGATGAACCATCCGGAGAAGGCCTTCGCCATGCGCGCCGACTACGTGCAGGCCAACCCCAACGCCACCAAGGCGCTGCTGAAGGCGATCATGGAAGCGCAGATGTGGTGCGAGGACCCGAAGAACCGCGCCGAGGTCGCCGAGATCTGCTCGCGCCGCCGCTGGATCAACGCGCCGCTGGAGGACATCGTCGACCGCATGAAGGGCGACTTCGACTACGGCACCGGCCGCGTCGAGTCCAACAGCAGGTTCCAGATGCGCTACTGGAAGGACCAGGCCTCCTACCCGTTCCAGAGCCACGACCTCTGGTTCCTGACCGAGAACATCCGCTGGGGCTACCTGCCGCCCGGCATCGACACCAAGGCGCTGATCGCCAAGGTGAACCGCGAGGATCTCTGGCGCGCCGCCGCCAGGGAACTGGGCGTGGCCGCCAAGGACATTCCCTCCTCCACCTCGCGCGGCGTCGAGAAATTCTTCGACGGCAAGGTGTTCGACCCGGCCAACCCCAGGAAGTACCTCGACTCGCTCGAGATCAGGAACATCAAGGCGGCCTGACCCATGGGCGCGGCGATCACCCTCCACCCCCGAAGAGGCTCTTCCATGAACAACACGGAAACGATCCAGCCGATGGCGATCCCGGCACCCGCGGCGCCGGGCGCCCTGCGCACCTGGCTTGGCGGTCTGGCGCGCGGCTTCATGACCCATGTGCTGCCGCCGCTGGTGATCATCGGCCTGCTGGTGCTGGTCTGGCAGGTGCTGGGCTCGCGCCCCGGCGCTTCCCTGCCGGCTCCCACCAAGGTGGTGCAGGACACCTGGGAGCTGATCTCCCAGCCCTTCTACGACCGCGGCGGCAACGACGTGGGCATCGCCTGGCAGCTGCTGGCCAGCCTCAAGCGCGTGGCCTACGGCTATTCGCTGGCGGTGCTGGCCGGCGTGAGCCTGGGCGTGCTGGTGGGGCAGTCGACCTGGGCGCTGCGCGGGCTGGACCCGCTGTTCCAGGTGCTGCGCACCGTGCCGCCGCTGGCCTGGCTGCCGATCTCGCTGGCGGGCTTTCGCGACGGCCACCCCTCCGCGATCTTCGTCATCTTCATCACCTCGATCTGGCCGATCATCATCAACACGTCGATCGGCATCCGCAACATCCCCGAGGACTACCGCAACGTCGCGAAGGTGATCCGCCTCAACGGCGTCGAGTACTTCGGCAAGATCATGCTGCCGGCGGCCGCGCCCTTCATCTTCTCCGGGCTGCGCATCGGCGTGGGCCTGTCCTGGCTGGCCATCATCGCCGCCGAGATGCTGATCGGCGGCGTGGGCATCGGCTTCTTCATCTGGGACGCGTGGAACTCCTCGCGCATCAGCGACATCATCCTGGCGCTGGTCTACGTGGGCCTGATCGGCTTCGCGCTGGACCGCATCGTCGCATTCGTCGGCCGCAAGGTCACCCGCGGCACCGCGGCCAGCTGACCGGAGCACGCACCATGAGCAAAGCCTACCTCTCCCTCTCGCAGGTCGACATGACCTTCCCGGGGCCCAACGGCGGCAACCCCGTGCTGAAGAACATCAGCCTGGACGTGCGGCGCGGCGAATACATCTCGCTGATCGGCCACTCCGGCTGCGGCAAGTCCACGGTGCTGAACATCGTGGCGGGCCTGCTGGAGGCCACCTCGGGCGGCGTGATCGTGGACAACCGCGAAGTGAATGCGCCCGGCCCGGACCGCGCGGTGGTGTTCCAGAACCACTCGCTGCTGCCCTGGCTCACGGTCTACCAGAACGTGGAGATCGCGGTCGACAAGATTTTCGGCGGCTCGCGCTCGAAGGCCGAGCGCAGGGACTGGATCCTGCACAACCTGGCGATGGTCAACATGTCGCACGCCCTGGACCGGCTGCCTTCGCAGATCTCCGGCGGCATGAAGCAGCGGGTGGGCATCGCCCGGGCGCTGGCGATGGAGCCCAAGGTGCTGCTGCTGGACGAGCCCTTCGGCGCGCTCGACGCCCTCACGCGCGCGCACCTGCAGGACGAGGTGATCCGCATCCAGTCCGAGCTTGGCAACACCGTGATGATGATCACGCACGACGTCGACGAGGCGGTGCTGATGTCCGACCGGGTGGTGATGATGACCAACGGCCCGGCGGCCGTGATCGGCCAGGTGATGGACGTCCCCCTGGCGCGCCCGCGCAACCGCATCGCGCTGGCCGAGGACAAGGTCTACAACCACTGCCGGCAGGAGATTCTGTCCTTCCTGTACGAGAAGCAGCGCAAGGTGGAGCCGATCAGCGCGCGCAGCACGACGGCGTTCGGGCGGAAAAAGGCCGTGGCCTGAACCGGGAGTGGCGAAATGGTCCTGCAGCTGGCTCGTCACGGCGGTCCGCGCCGCCTCGCGGCCGCGCCCGGCCTCCTGCGGCTGGAGCCGCAGCGCCGCCGCGTCCTTCCCCGCAGCCGCGCAGGCACCTGCCCGCGGCGCGCGCTCGATCCCGCCTGAATCCAGGAGTCACCGCATGAAGAGAATGAAACTCGTGATGATCGGCAACGGCATGGCCGGCGTGCGCACGATCGAGGAACTGCTGAAGATCCAGCCGGAGCTGTACGACATCGCCGTCTTCGGCGCCGAGCCGCACCCGAACTACAACCGCATCCTGCTGTCGCCCGTGCTGGCCGGCGAGCAGACGCTGGACGAGATCGTCCTGAACTCCTGGGACTGGTACGAGCACAACAGCATCCGCCTGCATGCCGGCAAGAAGGTGGTCGAAGTCGACCGCGTGCGCCGGATCGTGCGCGCCGAGGACGGGACGCAGGAGCCGTACGACCGGCTCCTGCTGGCCACCGGCTCCAATCCGTTCATCCTGCCGGTGCCCGGCAAGGACCTGCAAGGCGTGATCGCGTACCGCGACATCGCCGACACCAACGCCATGATCGAGGCCTCGCAGAAATACCGCAAGGCGGTGGTGATCGGCGGCGGACTGCTGGGCCTGGAAGCGGCCAACGGCCTGATGAAGCGCGGCATGGACGTCACGGTGGTGCACGTGATGCCCTGGCTGATGGAGCGCCAGCTCGACGACGTGGCCGGCAAGCTGCTCCAGCAGTCGCTCGAGGAGCGCGGCCTGAAGTTCATGATCGGCGCCCAGACGCAGGAGCTGGTCGGCGGCGGCGAGGGCGGCCGGGTCAGGGCGATCCGCTTCAAGGACGGCAGCGAGGCCGACGCCGACCTGGTGGTGATGGCCGTCGGCATCCGCCCGAACACCGACCTGGCCGAGAAGATGAAGCTGCACGTCGACCGCGGCATCGTCGTGCACGACACGATGCAGACGGTGACCGACGCCCGCATCTATTCGGTGGGCGAATGCGCCGCGCACCGCGGCATCGCCTACGGCCTGGTGGCGCCGCTGTTCGAACAGGCCAAGGTCGCGGCCAATCACCTGGCGCAGTTCGGCATCGGCCGCTACACCGGTTCTCTCACCTCCACCAAGCTCAAGGTGACGGGCATCGATCTCTTCAGCGCGGGCCAGTTCATGGGCGGCGACGGCACCGAGGAGATCGTGATGTCCGATCCCGGCGGCGGCGTCTACAAGAAGCTGGTGATCAAGGACGACAAGCTGGTCGGCGCCTGCCTGTACGGCGACACCGTCGACGGCAGCTGGTACTTCAAGCTGCTGCGCGAGGGCCGCAGCGTCGGTGACATCCGCGACAAGCTGATGTTCGGCGAGTCCAGCCTGGGCGACGCCGGCCACGAGGGGCAGACCAGGGCCGCGGCCATGGCCGACGAGGCCGAGGTCTGCGGCTGCAACGGCGTGAACAAGGGAACGATCTGCAAGGCCATCAAGGAGAAGGGCCTGTTCACGATCGACGAGGTGCGCAAGCACACCAAGGCCAGCGCTTCCTGCGGATCGTGCACCGGCCTGGTCGAGCAGATCCTCATGTTCACGGCCGGCGGCGACTACTCGGCGGCGCCCAAGAAGAAGGCGCTGTGCGGCTGCACCGACCACAGCCACCAGGATCTGCGGGATGCGATCCGCGAGCACCGGCTGCTGACGATCGCCGACACCTTCCGCTTCATGGAATGGCGCACGCCGAACGGCTGCGCCACCTGCCGTCCCGCAGTCAACTACTACCTGATCTCCACCTGGCCGAAGGAAGCGAAGGACGACCCGCAGAGCCGCTTCATCAACGAGCGCAGCCACGCCAACATCCAGAAGGACGGCACCTATTCGGTGGTGCCGCGCATGTGGGGCGGCGAGACCACGGCCGACGAACTGCGCCGCATCGCGGACGTCGTCGACAAGTACGCCATCCCCACGGTGAAGGTCACCGGCGGCCAGCGCATCGACCTGCTGGGCGTGAAGAAGGAAGACCTGCCCGGCGTGTGGCGCGACATCGGGATGCCTTCCGGCCACGCGTATGCCAAGGCGCTGCGCACCGTCAAGACCTGCGTCGGGAGCGAGTGGTGCCGCTTCGGCACCCAGGACTCGACCCGGATGGGCAAGGACCTGGAGCGCGCGCTGTGGCGCATGTACGCCCCGCACAAGGTCAAGCTGGCGGTGTCGGGCTGCCCGCGCAACTGCGCCGAATCCGGCATCAAGGACGTCGGCGTGATCGGCGTCGACTCCGGGTGGGAGCTCTACGTCGGCGGCAACGGCGGCATCAAGACGGAGGTCGCTCAATTCCTGTGCAAGGTGAAGACGTCGCAGGAGGTGCTGGAGTACGCCGGCGCGTTCCTGCAGCTGTATCGCGAGGAAGGGTGGTACCTGGAGCGCACCGTGCACTACATCAACCGGGTCGGCCTGGACCACGTGAAGAAGAAGGTCCTGGACGACCACCAGGGCCGCAAGGCGCTGTGGGAGCGGCTGCAGTTCGCCCTGGATGGCGAGCCCGATCCCTGGTTCGAATTCGAGAAGGCGCGCGTCGACGTCCGGCAGTTCGAGCCGCTGGCGGCCGCGGCGGCGGCACCGGTCGAGAAGGAGCTGGCATGAGCCCCGCCCGGCCGCCCGAAGGGGCGAATTCCCTCTCGGAGGGACAGGGCCGCAGGCCCAAGGGAGCACCAGTGAGCGATTGGAAAGCCATCTGCCGCGTCGACGAAATCCCGGTGCTGGGATCGCGCCGCGTGGCCCGGCCCAAGGGCGTCGCCGTCGCGGTGTTCCGCAACGACCGCAACGAGGTCTTCGCGCTGCTGGACCGCTGCCCGCACAAGGGCGGGCCGCTGTCGCAGGGCATCGTGTTCGGCACGAGCGTCGCCTGCCCGCTGCACAACTGGACCATCGGCCTGCACGACGGCTGCGCCAGGGCGCCCGACGAAGGCTGCGTGCCGAAGTTCGCGTGCCGGGTCGAAGGCGACACCGTGCTGCTGGACGCCAACGAACTGGCGACGCACGCGATCGATCTGCCGGCACCGCAATCCGCGTGAAGGAAACAAGATCCACCTGCCCCTACTGCGGCGTGGGCTGCGGCGTGGTCATCGAGTCCGACGGTGACCGGATCACCGGCGTGCGCGGCGACCCTCAGCACCCGGCCAACTTCGGGCGGCTGTGCACCAAGGGCTCGACGCTGCACCTCACCGCGACGGCGCCGGTCACGCGGCATGCGCGACTGCTGGAGCCGATGCGGCGCGAGCACCGGGGCGGTCAGCCGCGGGCGGTCACCTGGGACCACGCCCTCGGCTTCGCGAGCGAGTCCTTCGCGCAGATCATCCGCGAGCACGGGCCCGACGCCGTCGGCTTCTACATCTCCGGCCAGTTGCTGACCGAGGACTACTACGTCTTCAACAAGCTGGCCAAGGGCCTGGTCGGCACCAACAACATCGACAGCAATTCGCGCCTGTGCATGAGCAGCGCGGTCGCGGCGTACAAGGCCACGCTCGGCGCCGACGCGCCGCCCCCCTGCTACGACGACGTGAACCACGCCGAGTGCATCTTCATCGCCGGCAGCAACACCGCGTGGGCGCACCCGGTGCTGTTCCGCCGCATCGAGGACGCGCGGGCCGCCAACCCGCGCCTGAAGGTCGTCTGCTGCGACCCGCGCCGCACCGAGACCGCGGCCGCCGCCGACCTGCACCTGCCGCTGCTGCCCGGCACCGACGTGATGCTGTTCAACGGCATGTTGCACATCATGCTGTGGGAGGGATGGGTCCGCCACGACTTCATCGCCGCCCGCACCAGCGGCTTCGACGAGCTCAAGGCCACGGTGCGCGACTGCACGCCGGAGGTGGTATCGCAGGTCTGCGGCATCGCCAGGGACGACCTCTTCGCGGCCGCGCGCCTGTTCGCCACCTCGGCGGCGACGCTGAGCCTGTATTGCCAGGGCCTGAACCAGTCCACCAGCGGCACCGACAAGAACGTCGCGCTGATCAACCTGCACCTCGCCACGGGGCAGATCGGCCGGCCGGGCGCCGGTCCGTTCTCGCTCACCGGGCAGCCCAACGCGATGGGCGGCCGCGAGGTCGGCGGCATGGCCAACCTGCTCTCGGCGCATCGGGACCTCGCCAACCCGGCGCACCGGGCCGAGGTCGCGGCGCTGTGGGGCCTGCCCGGGGTGCCGGAGCGTCCCGGCAGGACGGCCGTCGAGATGTTCCAGGCCGCCGCCGACGGCGAGATCAAGGCCCTCTGGATCGCCTGCACCAATCCCGCGCAGTCGATGCCCGACCAGGCGACGGTGCGGCGTGCGCTGGAGCGGGCCGAGCTGGTCGTGGTGCAGGAAGCGTTCGCGACCACCGCCACCTGCGCGTGGGCCGACCTGCTGCTGCCCGCCACCACCTGGGGCGAGAAGACCGGCACCGTCACCAACAGCGAGCGGTGCATCAGCCGCGTACGCCCCGCCGTCGCGGCGCCGGGCCAGGCGCGGCACGACTGGTCGATCGCCGCGGCGTTCGCGCAGCGGCTGGAAGGCCTGCTGCGTCCCGGCCGTCCCACCCTCTTTCCCTACCCAGCCGATGCGGGCTGCGCCGGCGCCGAAGCCATCTGGAACGAGCACCGGGCGTCGACGCGCGGCCGCGACCTGGACATCACCGGCATGAGCTACCGGCTGCTCGACAGCGCGCCGCAGCAGTGGCCGATGCCGGCCGCCGCCGGCGCCGGCACCGCCCGCCTGTACCAGGACGGCCGTTTCGCCACCGACGACGGCCGCGCCCGCTTCGGCGCCGTCGGATGGCAACCGGTGGCGGAGCCGCGCGAGGCGCGCTACCCCTTCTCGCTGACGACCGGGCGCCTGCGCGACCAGTGGCACGGCATGAGCCGCAGCGGCACCGTCGGCCGCCTGTTCGGCCATGTTCCCGAGCCGGCCGTCGAGCTGAACCCGCAGGACCTCGCCCGGCGCGGGCTGCGCGATGGCGATCTGGTGCACCTGACCAGCCGCCGCGGCTCCATCCTGCTGCCGGTGCAGGCCAGCGAACAGGTCGGCATGAGCCAGGCCTTCGTCGCGATGCACTGGGGGCCGGAGTTCCTGGGCGGCCGCTCCAGCACGGGCCAGCCGCTGGCCGGCGTGAATGCGCTCACGACGCCGGCCTTCTGCGCGCGGTCGAAGCAGCCCGAACTCAAGCACGCCGCGGTCAAGGTCCTGAAGGCGGAACTGCCCTGGTCGCTGCTCGCGATGGCCTGGCTGTCCGACGACGAGGCCTGGCAGGCGCGAGCCGCGATGCCGGCGCTGCTGGAACTGTTTCCCTTCGCCACCTGCGTGCCGTTCGGCCGCGAGCGCCCGGGCCTGCTGCTGCGGGCCGCCGGCCATGAGCCGGCGGGCGACGACGTGCTGGCGCGCATCGAGCGGCTGCTGGGCCTTGGCGACAGCGAGGTGCTGCGCTATGCCGACGCCAGGCGCGGGCAGCGCCGCGCGATGAAGCTGCACACGGCCGGCAAGGATCGACGGCTGCAGGCGTTCCTGCTCGCCGGCGACACGCGCGCGGAACACTGGATCCGGCCCTTGCTGCTGGACGAACTGCCGGCCCAGGCGTTCGGCCGGCAACTGCTGCTCGCCTCGCCGAAGCCGCCGATGGCGGTTGCCGCGCCGGCCAGGCAGATCTGCGCCTGCTGGAACGTCGGCGATGCCGCCATCAGGCAGTTCGTGGCCGGGCACCGCGGGAACGAGCACGAGCGCCTGGCCGATCTGCAGTCGGCGCTCAAGTGCGGCACGCAGTGCGGCTCGTGCGTGCCCGAGCTGAAGCGGATCATCGCCGGCGTCCAGCCGGTCGGCCAACCGGTCTGACCTCGCCCGCGGGCATCAACTCATAGCCGAAAGTCATGAGGCATCGCGGACAATCGCGGTCCATGGGCATCAGCCAGTACATCAAGCAGATCGGCCGCCGCAACGGCGGGCGGGCGCTCGCGCGCGAGCAGGCGGCCGACCTGTTCGCGCAGGTGCTCGACGGCGCGGTGAGCGATCTCGAGGTTGGCGCCTTCTGTCTGGCGATGCGGCTCAAGGGCGAGACCTGCGACGAGCTCTGCGGCTTCCTCGACGCGACGCGCGCGCGCCTGAACCTCGTCCCCGCCGGCGACCGGCCGGTCGTCGTGCTGCCCAGCTACAACGGCGCGCGGCGGCTGCCGGTGCTCACGCCCCTGCTGGCGCTGCTGCTGGCGCGGCGGGGCGCGGCCGTTCTGGTGCACGGCACGCCCACCGAATCGGGGCGCGTGCTCGCCGGATCGGTGCTGCGGGCCCTGAACATCCACGCGCTCGAAGCGGTGCGCCCCATTGCCGCCGGCGAGGCGGCCTACGCGCCGACCGCGCTGCTGAACGCGCGCCTCGCGTGGCTGCTCGAGGCCCGCAAGCTGATCGGCTTGCGCAACTCGGGCCACAGCGTCGTCAAGCTCATGAATCCGTGCGCGGGCGCCGCGGTGGTCGTCAGCAGCTACACGCATGCGGAGTACGGCACGGCCATGGCCGCGGTCTTCGAGGCGCTGGGAACCACCGCCCTGCTGCTGCGCGGCACCGAGGGAGAAGCCACGGCGGATGCGCGCCGGGTGCCGGCCATGGAGAGCTTCCGCGCCGGGCAGCGCGTGCTCGTCGAGGCGGGCCAGAAGGGATCGCTCGCCGACGTGCCGGAACTTCCGCGCGAGATCGATGCCGAATCCACAGCCGCCTATACGCAGGACGTGCTGGCCGGGCGCAAGCCGGTGCCGGCAGCGATCGCCGCCCAGGTGGAACATATCTTGCGTCTGGCCCCGGCATGAACCATCTCGGAACTGTCACCCTGGTCGGGGCTGGCCCCGGCGATCCGGAACTGCTCACCGTCAAGGCGGTGAAGGCCATCCAGGCCGCCACGGTGCTGCTGGTGGACGACCTCGTCAGCGAGCAGGTCGTGGCACTTGCCTCGCCCGCGGCGCGGGTGATCCACGTCGGCAAGCGGGGCGGTTGCCGCAGCACGCCGCAAAGCTTCATCCAGAAGCTGATGATCACGGCCGCCCGCGAAGGCGAGCAGGTCGTGCGGCTCAAGGGGGGCGACCCGTTCATCTTCGGCCGCGGCGGCGAGGAGATCGAGTCGCTGCACGAGGCCGGCATCGCGGTGCGCGTCATCAACGGCATCACCGCCGGCCTGGCCGCGGCCACGGCGCTCGGGGTGCCGCTGACGCACCGCGACCACGCCCATGGCGTCCTCTTCATCACCGGCCATGCGCAGCATGGCGCGACCGGACCCGACTGGCGTGCCCTCGCCGCCACCGCGCGCGAGGCGCGCCTGACGCTCGTGATCTACATGGGGGTGAGCGGCGCCGCCGCGATCCAGGACGGACTGCTCGCCGGCCTGCCGGGCGCGACCCCCGTCGCCGTCGTGCACCGCGTGAGCCTGCCCGACGAGCGCCAGGTGGTGACGACGCTGGGCGAGCTCGCCGCCACGATCGAGCGCGAAGCCCTGGGCAGCCCATCGGTGATCGTGGTCGGCGACGTGATCGGCAGCGTGGCGGCGGCCGCGCAGGCCCTGCGCCGGCAGTTCGGCTGACCGGCAGGGGCCGCGGCGGGCCCTACACTCGCCGCCCATGCATACCTTCGATGTCGTGATCGTCGGCGCCGGCGCCGCCGGCCTGTTCTGCGCCGGCGTGGCCGGCCAGCGCGGGCTCAAGGTGCTGCTCGTCGACCACAGCGACCGGATCGCCGAGAAGATCCGCATCTCGGGCGGCGGCCGCTGCAACTTCACCAACCGCGACCTCGATCCGCGCGCGCCGCAACGGCACTTCCTGGGCGAGAACCCGGACTTCTGCCGCTCGGCGCTCTCGCGCTACACGCCCGCCGATTTCGTGGCGCTGGTGCGGCGGCACGGCATCCCGTTCCACGAGAAGCACAAGGGCCAGCTGTTCGGCGACCGCTCGTCCGACGATTTCATCCGGATGCTGCTGCACGAATGCGAGGCCGGCGGCGTGGCGCACTGGCAGCCATGCGCCGTGCAGGAGATCCGCGGCATCACGGCCGGGGCAGCGCGCTACGAACTCGCCACCGACCGCGGGCCGGTCCAGGCCCGGCACGTGGTGATCGCCACGGGCGGCCTGTCGATCCCGAAGATCGGCGCCACCGATTTCGGCTATCGCATCGCGCGCCAGTTCGGGGTGCGCATCGTGCCGTCGCGCCCCGCCCTGGTGCCGCTCACCTTTGCCGGCGACGTCTGGGCGCCCTATGCGCCGCTCGCGGGCCTGTCGCTGCCGGTGGCCATCTCGACCGGCGACAGGAAGCACCGCATCGAGTTCCACGAGGACCTGCTGTTCACCCACCGCGGCCTCAGCGGCCCCGCCGTGCTGCAGATCTCCAGTTACTGGCGCGAGGGCGGCGCGGTCCGCATCGACCTGGCGCCCGGGGTCGACCTCGCGTCGGAGTTGCGGCGGACCAAGGCCGCCTCGCGCAAATTGATCGCCAACGAGCTGGCCGCCTGGCTGCCGTCGCGGCTGGCCGACGCCTGGGTGGCGCAGGACCCGGCGTGGCAGCGCCCCATCGCCGAAGCGAGCGACAAGGCACTGGCGGCGCTGGCGGAACGGCTCGCCCGGTGGTCCCTGGTGCCCGACGGCACCGAAGGCTACCGCAAGGCGGAGGTCACGGCGGGCGGCGTCGACACCCGGGACCTGTCGTCGCAGACCATGGAGTCGCCCCAGGGGGGCCTGTACTTCATCGGGGAGGTGGTCGACGTCACCGGCTGGCTGGGCGGCTACAACTTCCAGTGGGCCTGGGCCAGCGCCTGGGCCTGCGCGCAGGGCATGGCCGCGGCCGCGCGGCCGTGACACCCCCGTGCCGCCCGTGGAATCTGGCCGGCGCAGGGCCGCAACTTGCCGGATGGTGCCTTGAAGGCTATAATGTCGGGCTTTGCTGGCAAACCCCAATGGGCCTGATCACCATACATTGGGGAAATTCGCGGTTACGGCGCCCGGGCCCGATCTTCCCGGTCACCCTCTGGCCGCACACTTTGGAATTCATTCGCTGATGACGACGATCCGTGTAAAAGAAAACGAGCCCTTCGACGTGGCCCTGCGCCGCTTCAAGCGCACCATCGAGAAGCTGGGCCTGCTCACCGAACTGCGCGCCCGCGAGTTCTACGAGAAGCCCACGGCCGAGCGCAAGCGCAAGAAGGCAGCCGCCGTCAAGCGCCACTACAAGCGCGTGCGCAGCATGCAGCTGCCCAAGAAGCTCTACTGAGCGTCTTTCGCGCCGGCGGCACCGGCCGCCACTGAAGGATCCCAAGCCCGCCTGAGGACGCTCGAGCGGGCTTTTTCATTTCGCATCCCGGAGCAGACCATGACCCTGAAGGAACGCATCACCGAAGACATGAAGGCCGCCATGCGCGCGCGCGAGGCGCAGCGCCTGGGCGCCATCCGCATGCTGACGGCCGCGATCAAGCAAAAGGAAGTGGACGAGCGCATCGAGCTGGACGACGCCGCCGTGGTCGGCATCGTCGACAAGCTCATCAAGCAGCGCAAGGACAGCATCGAGGCGTTCCAGAAGGCGAACCGGCAGGACCTGGCGGACAACGAGGCGGCCGAAATCACCGTGCTGCAGGCCTACCTGCCGGCGCGGTTGTCGGCCGACGAGATCGCCGCCGAAGTGAAGGCCATCGTCGCCGAGGTCGGCGCCAAGGGGCCGGGCGACATGGGCAAGGTGATGGGCGCCGCGAAAGCGCGGCTGGCGGGCAAGGCCGACATGGGCCAGGTGTCGGCGGCGGTGAAGGCGGCTTTGGCGGGCTGAAGCGGAAGCAGAAAACCCAACAGCCGGACGCAGAGGTCGCAAAGGGTACGCAGAGGACGCAGAAAAGACATTCAAAGGAAAAGTCCGGAAGGCTCGTTCTTCTTTGCCCCGGTTCCTTTTGCGTCTTCTGCGTATCTTTCGCGACCTCTGCGTCCGGCTGTCCGATTTCGGTTGTCCGCTTTCCTTCAGGACCCCGCGACCTTCATTTTCCCAATGAGGATCGAGCCGACGCTCTTGGCGCCGTAGTTGTAGACGTCCGAGCCCACCGCCTGGATGCCGGCGAACATGTCCTTCAGGTTGCCGGCGATGGTGATCTCCTCGACCGGGAACGCGATCTCGCCGCGCTCCACCCAGAAGCCGCTCGCGCCGCGCGAATAGTCGCCGGTCACGTAGTTCACGCCCTGCCCCATCAGCTCGATGACGAACAGGCCGGTGCCCAGCTTGCGCAGCATCTCCACGAGGTCGTCGCCCGGCTGCGTCAGCCGGGACGTGAGGGACAGGTTGTGCGAGCCGCCGGCGTTGCCGGTTGTCTTCATTCCCAGTTTCCGCGCGGAATAGCTGCTCAGGAAGTAGCCCTGGACCCGCCCGGCGTCGACCACCTTGCGCGCCCTGGTGCGCACGCCTTCCTCGTCGAACGGCGCGCTGCCCTTGCCGCCGCGCAGGTGCGGGTCCTCCGCCACGTCGATGTGGCCGGCGAACACCTGCTTGCCCAGCGAGTCCAGCAGGAAGCTGCTGCGCCGGTAGAGGGCGCCGCCGCTCACGGCCTGCACGAAGCCGCCCAGCAGCCCCGCGGCCAGCGGCGACTCGAACAGCACCGGGCACTCGCGGGTGGCGATCTTGCGCGAATGCAGGCGGGCCAGCGCGCGCTCGGCGGCATAGCGGCCGATGGCCCGCGGCGCAGCCAGTTCGCGCGCGTTGCGCATCGAGCTGTACCAGGCATCGCGCTGCATGTTGTCGCCGGTGCCGGCGATCGGCGCCACCGAGATCGAATGCCGCGAACTCGCGTAGCCGCCACGGAAGCCCCGCGTATGGGCGCTGAAGAAGTGGCTTTGCTGCGCCGACACGCCCGCGCCCTCGCTGTTGGTGATCCGGCGGTCGGTCGCGAACGCGGCGTTCTCGCAGTCGAGGGCGATCCGCGTCGCCTGCTCGCTGGTGATGTCCCAGGGGTGGAACAGGTCCAGGTCGGGCTGCTCCTCGGGCCGCGCGATGTCCCCGGCGTCCGGCAGGCCCGCCACCGGGTCCTCCGCCGTGAAGCGGGCGATGTCGTAGGCCGCCTGCACCGTCCGCTCGATCGCGGCGCGCGAAAAGTCCGACGTGCTCGCGTTGCCGCGCCGCTGTCCCACGTAGACCGTGACACCGAGCGACTTGTCACGGTTGCGCTCGACGTTCTCGAGTTCGCCCTTGCGCACGGAAACGCTCAGCCCGCAGCCTTCGGAGGCTTCCGCCCCCGCGTCGGTGGCCCCGAGCTTGCCCGCATGCGCGAGCGCGGTGTCCACCAGGTCCTCGAAGGCAGCGCGGCTGTAGGCGAACACGGAGTCGGCGCGAGAGTCGGGTTTTGTCATGGCGCGGCTATGATACTTGCGCCGTGCAGCCGCAGCGCGGCTCTACCAATTCATGCCACGCAAACCAAAAAAAGGCTACTTCGTCCGCGGCCAGTTCATCGCCGAAGGCAGCGCCGAGGACATCGCCCTCAAGGCTGAGCTCAAAGGCGGCGACGAGCCGAGCAAGACCGACCTCAAGCGCGAGAGCGCCGAGCTGCAAAAGCTCGGCGAAGCCCTGCTCACGCTGCGCGCCGACCTCATGCAGCGCCTGCAGCTGCCCGATCAACTGGGCGAGGCGCTGGCCGAGGCGAAACGCATCACCAACTTCGAGGGCCGGCGCCGCCAGATGCAGTACGTCGGCAAGCTCATGCGCGGTCTCGACGAGGATGTGCTGCAGTCGATCCGCGACGCGCTGGACGAGCAGCGCCAGGGCTCGGCGGGCGAAGCGCTGGCGTTGCACCGCGCCGAACAGTGGCGCGACAAGCTCATCGCGAGCGACGAGGCGCTGCGCGAGTGGCTGCAGGCGTATCCGGACACCGACACCCAGCAGTTGCGCGCGCTGATCCGCCAGGCGCGCAAGGACGCGCCCGTCGACCAGGACGCGGTCTCCAGGGGCCTGGCGCCGCGCCACGGCCGGGCGTTCCGCGATATCTTCCAGGTCGTGCGGCAGCAGCTGGAACAGGAGGGCCCGCCGTCGGGCCTCGCACCGCTGCCATGAGCCCCGCCCGGCCCGAAGGGGCGAATTCGATGACCACCGACCCATTCGACCCCGTGCGCATCGGCATCGTGTCGATCAGCGACCGCGCCTCCACCGGCGTGTACGAAGACCAGGGCCTGCCCGCGCTCAAGGCGTGGCTGGGCCGCGCGCTGCGCAACCCGATCACGTTCGAGCCGCGGCTGATTCCGGACGAGGAAGCAGGCATCGCCGCGGCGCTGGTCGAACTGGTCGACGCCGGATGCGCGCTGGTCCTCACCACCGGCGGCACCGGCCCGGCGCCGCGCGACGTGACCCCGGAAGCGACGCTGGCGGTCGCGGACAAGGTGATGCCGGGTTTCGGCGAGCAGATGCGCCAGATCAGCCTCAGGTTCGTGCCCACCGCGATCCTCTCGCGCCAGTGCGCCGTGATCCGCGGCCAGAGCCTGATCATCAACCTGCCGGGACAGCCGAAGTCGATCCAGGAGACCCTCGAGGGACTGCGCGACGCCGAGGGCAAGACGATCGTCCCCGGCATCTTCGCCGCCGTGCCGTACTGCATCGACCTGATCGGCGGGCCCTACCTCGAGACCGACGACACCGTGTGCAAGGCGTTCCGGCCGAAGTCGGCGCTGCGGCCAGCGCGCTGAAACTGCAGGACACCCAACAGCCGGACGGCTGTCCGCTCCCGCTTCCGCTTCCGCTCGCTGACGCCTACTTCCCCACGAGCTGCGTCAGCTTGTCCTTCTCGAAGCCTTCCTTCAGGGCCGCGTCGTCCGGCACGCATTCCGGGCCCTTGGCGCTGTCGGACAGCTTTTCGATCGCCTGCCACAGCAGCGCGATCTGATGCTCCTGCGACGCGGCGTTGTCGATCAGGCCCTTCATCGCCTGCGACAAGGGATCGTCCTGCTCGGTCACGCCGTAGGCCGAGAAGCCCATGCGGTTGGCCACCTCCTCGCGCCGCTTCAGGTCCTCGGCCTGGATCACGCGCGCGGGAATGCCGACGGCCGTCGCGCCGGCCGGCACCGGCTTGGTCACCACGGCGTTCGAGCCGATGCTGGCGTTGTCGCCGACGGTGAATCCTCCCAGCACCTTCGCGCCCGCGCCGACGACCACGTTGCGCCCCAGCGTCGGATGCCGCTTGGAGCCCTTGGCCAGCGAGGTCCCGCCCAGCGTGACGCCCTGATAGATGGTGCAGCCCTCGCCCACCTCCGCGGTCTCGCCGATGACGACGCCCATGCCGTGGTCGATGAAGACCTTGTCGCCTATGCGCGCGCCCGGATGGATCTCGATGCCGGTCAGCCAGCGCGACACATGCGAGGTAAACCGGCCCAGCCAGCGCATCCTGCGCAGCCAGAACCAGTGCGCCACCCGGTGCAGCACCAGCGCGTGCAGGCCCGGATAACAGGTGATCACCTCCCACTTGCTGCGCGCGGCAGGGTCGCGGTCGAAGATGCACTGGATGTCGGAACGCAGGCGGCTGAACATGATGATGAGGTCGCGGGTGCCCCAGTCTAGCGCTTCACCCCGGCGGCGGCCTGCGACATGGCCTTGGCGACACCACGCAGGACGTGGATTTCCTCGACCGTGGGCTGGGCCCGGTTGAACAGCTGGTTCAGGCGCGGCATCAGCTTCTTCGGTGCCGCGGGATCGAGGAAACCGATCTCCACCAGCGCCTGTTCCCAGTGGGACAGCATGCCAGCGACCGCCTGGGCGTCCGCCAGCACGGGCGGATTGGCGGCGGCCCCGGGCGCCCCGAAGCCGCCCAGCGCGGTGCGCCACTCGTAGGCGATGACCTGGATCGCCGCGGCGAGGTTGAGCGAGCCGTATCCCGGCGCCGTGGGGATGGTGAGCGCGGCGTGGCAGCGATACACATCCTCGTTGCGCATGCCGAAGCGCTCGGAGCCGAACAGGAAGGCCACCTTGTGGTCCGACGCGGCAAGGCTTCCCAGGTGGTCCCGCGGCGCGAAGGTCGGCGGGCCGAAGTCGCGCGGCGTCATCGCGGTGGCGCACAGATAGGTCACGCCGTCGAGCGCCTCGTCCAGCGTGCCGGCGATGCGCGCGCGCCGCAGCACGTCGGCGGCGCCGCTCGCGCGCTGCACCGTCTCGTCGCGCACCAGCACGTCGGGCCAGCGCGGGGCGACCAGCACCAGGTCGTCGAAACCCATGACCTTCATGGCACGCGCCGCCGCGCCGACATTGCCGGCGTGGCTGGTGTTGATCAGGATGAAGCGCGTGCGCATGGAGCCGATTGTCTCAGCCCCATGGCCGCCGGCCGGCGCCGGCGCGTTCAGGCGCCCGGGCTCACTCGTCGGCGAGGCGCACCAGGATGTAGTCCGGGCCGAACTTCTCGCCCGCCGCCACCGCGATCTGTTCGACGATGCCCGGCGCCGGTGCCGCCACGACCAGCCCCTGGTGGACCAGCGACGCCTTGGCCAGGGCCTGGCCCGCGTCCACGTGGTCGCCCTCGTCGACCAGCCAGCTCTCCAGCAGGGCCTCGGCGTCGGGAGCTGCCTTCTCCCAGCGCTTCGGATCCAGTTTGACGTCGACCATGAAGCCTCCTGTCTGCTTTCGTTGGGGCATTGTTGTGTGGACGGGCCCGGCATCGCCTTGCGCGGGATCAATGAACCGGCAGGCCCCGCCGGGGGAGAGGCCCCGACGGCGGGAACTTCTCCGACAGGTCCGCCCGCCGATTCGTGGGACAATCCCTGCCTCGTGCCCGCCGCATCGACGGCGCAGCCACCCGCTCCTGATCACTGAGGGCGGCGCCCACGGCGCCGACCCGCAAACGTTCGAACAATTCATGGCCTCCTCCAACCTGCATCCCATGCTCAACGTGGCCGTCAAGGCCGCCCGTGCCGCCGGCGCGATCATCAACCGGGCCGCCCTCGACGTCGAGGCGGTGCGGGTCTCCCAGAAACAGGTGAACGACTTCGTGACCGAGGTCGACCACGCGAGCGAGGCCGCCGTCATCGAGACGCTGCTGGGCGCCTATCCGGACCACGCGATCTGGGCCGAGGAGTCCGGCAAGACGCACGGCAAGCAGGGCTCGGACCATGTGTGGATCATCGATCCGCTGGACGGCACCACCAACTTCATCCACGGCTTTCCCGTCTACTGCGTCAGCATCGCGCTGGCCGTGAAGGGCAAGATCGAGCAGGCCGTGATCTACGACCCGAGCCGCAACGACCTGTTCACGGCCACCAGGGGCCGCGGCGCGTACATGAACGAGCGGCGCATCCGCGTGTCCAAGCGCACCGACCTGCGCCAGTGCCTGATCAGCACCGGCTTTCCGTTCCGGCCCGGCGACAACTTCAACAACTACCTGCGCATGATGGCGGAGGTGATGCAGCGCACGGCCGGCCTGCGCCGGCCCGGCGCCGCGGCGCTCGACCTCGCCTACGTGGCCGCCGGCTTCGCCGACGGTTTCTTCGAGACCGGCCTGTCGCCGTGGGACGTCGCCGCGGGCTCGCTGCTGGTGACCGAGGCCGGTGGCCTGATCGGCAACTTCACCGGCGAGTCCGACTTCCTGGAGCAGAAGGAGTGCGTCGCCGGCAACCCGCGCATCTACGGCCAGCTGGTGCAGATCCTGGGCAAGTACAGCAAGTTCGCCAGCGCCGGCGAGAAGGCCGCCCTGCGCCAGTCCGCGTCCGCCCTCGTGCCGCCGCATGCCGCCCCCGGCGCGCCGCTGGGGCCGGACGGCGCGCACATCGACGAAACGGCGGGCGGCCCGCAGGAATGACCGTCCGATGGCCGCGGACTTCCTGACGGCGTTCTTCCAGGCAGCCTGCTGGCGTCGGCCGGCGTGGTCGGGATCGTGGCCGGCATCGCCGCCCGGCCGGTGTTCAGCAACCTGATCGCCGGCCTGCAGCTGGCGCTGGCCCAGCCGATCCGCCTGGACGACGTGCTGATCGTGAATGGCGAGTGGGGGCGGGTCGCCGAGATCACCGGCACTTATGTCGTGATGAAACTGTGGGACGAGCGCCAGCTGATCGTGCCGCTGCAGTGGTTCATCGAGAACCCGTTCGAGAACTGGACCCGCACCAGCTCGCAGATCATGGGCAGCGTGATGCTGCACCTGGACTACGCGACGCCGGTCGAGCCGCTGCGCCAGGAAGCGCAGCGCGTCGTTCGTGCCGCCCCCGAATGGGACGGCCGCGTGTTTGCGGTGCAGGTCACCGACGCCACCGAACGCTCGATGCAACTGCGCATCCTGGTTTCCGCCGTCGACGCCGCCAAGGCCTTCGACCTGCGCTGCCGCGTGCGCGAGCAGATGCTGGCGTTCGTCGCGCGCGAGTACCCGCAGTACCTGCCGCAGGTGCGCACCAGCGCGGCCGAGGCGCAGCCGCAGGACGGCGCCGCGGCCGCGCGCGGCGCCGCCTCCGCCGGGTAGCCGCGCCGCGAGCCGCCGCCAGCGCCTCGGCTAAGCTATCACCCCAGCCGCGCCGGTCCGGGCGGCCCGCAGCGAGAAACGAACCACCTTGGCCTCCCCCACCGTCGACGACGGCGCCCGCGCCGCGCACACGCCCGTCATGGCGCAGTACCTCGCCATCAAGGCGGAACACCCCGACACGCTGGTGTTCTACCGGATGGGCGACTTCTACGAGCTGTTCTACGGGGACGCGGAAAAGGCGGCCCGCCTGCTGGACATCACGCTGACCCGGCGCGGCAACTCCGGCGGCGAGCCGGTGACCATGGCCGGCGTGCCGTTCCACTCGGTGGAGAGCTACCTCGCCCGCCTGATCAGGCAGGGCGAATCGGTCGCGATCTGCGAGCAGGTCGGCGACGTGGGCGCGTCCAAGGGCCCGGTCGAGCGCAAGGTGGTGCGCGTCGTCACGCCGGGCACGCTCACCGACAGCGCGCTGCTCGCCGACAAGAGCGAGGCCATCCTGCTGGCGGTCCACCAGGGGTCGCGCCATCGGCTCGGCCTCGCGTGGTTCAGCCTGACGCAGGGCACGCTGCAACTGGCCGAATGCGCCGGGGACGAGCTCGAGGCGTGGGTCGCGCGGATCGCGCCGAGCGAGCTCCTGTTCAGCGCCGACGTCACGCCTTCCTTCGAGCAGCGGCTGCGCGCCCTGCGCGGCGGTAGTGCGCAGTCGCTCACGCAGCGCCCCGAATTCCAGTTCGACGCCGGCCTGGGGCTGCGCAAGCTCCTGGCGCAGCTCAACAGCGCCTCCCTCGCCGCCTGGGGCGCCGAGGAACTGGCGCAGGCGCACGCCGCCGCCGCCGCCCTGCTCGCGTACGCGGAGCACACGCAGGGCCGCGCGCTCTCGCACGTGCAGCACCTGCAGGTGCAGCGCGACGACGAGCTGATCGAACTGCCGGTGACGACGCGCCGCAACCTCGAGCTGGTGCAGACGCTGCGCGGCGAGGACTCGCCCACCCTCTTCTCGCTGCTGGACACCTGCATGACGGGCATGGGCAGCCGGATGCTCAGGGGCTGGCTGCTGGAGCCGCGCCGCGAGCGCAGCCAGGCGCAGCAGCGCCTGGAGGCGATCGGGTGGCTGCGCGATGGCGCCTGGCAGCCGTTGCGCACGGCGCTCAAGGGCTGCAGCGACGTCGAACGCATCACCGCCCGCCTGGCCTTGCGCCAGGTGCGGCCGCGCGAACTGGTGGGGCTGCGCCAGTCCCTGGAGCGCGCGGCGCAGCTCGCCGCGGCGGCCACCGGACCCGGCGCGCTGCTGGCCGAGGTGCGCGCCAGCCTCGCCCCGCCGCCCGGCTGCGGCGAGACGCTGGCCCGCGCCATCATGGAGGAGCCGGCCGCGCTGGTGCGCGATGGCGGCGTCATCGCCAGCGGCCACGACGCCGAACTCGACGAGCTGCGCGCCATCCAGGACAACTGCGACGGCTTCCTGCTCGAGCTGGAAACGCGCGAGAAGGCGCGCACCGGCATCGCCAACCTGCGCGTGCAGTTCAACAAGGTGCACGGCTTCTACATCGAGGTGACGCAGGGCCAGCTGGACAAGGTGCCCGCCGACTACCGGCGGCGCCAGACCTTGAAGAACGCCGAGCGCTTCATCACGCCGGAGCTCAAGGCGTTCGAGGACAAGGCGCTGTCGGCGCAGGAGCGGTCGCTGGCGCGAGAGAAGTGGCTCTACGACCAGCTGCTCGACGGGCTGCAGCAGTTCGTCCCCGCGCTCACCCGGCTGGCGCGCGCCATCGCGGCGCTCGACGCCCTGTGCGCGCTGGCCGAGCGCTCGCTGACGCTGAACTGGAGCTGTCCGCGGTTCATGAAGGAGCCGGGCATCGAGATCGAACAGGGCCGGCATCCGGTGGTCGAAGGCCGCCTCGCCGAAACCTCCGGCGGCAGTTTCATCGCCAACGACACCCGGCTGGGCCCGAAGCAGCGCATGCAGATCATCACCGGCCCCAACATGGGCGGCAAGTCGACCTACATGCGGCAGGTGGCGCTGATCTGCCTGCTCGCCGCGATGGGCTCGTACGTGCCGGCGCAGGCCTGCCGCCTGGGGCCCATCGATGCCATCCACACCCGCATCGGCGCGGCCGACGACCTGGCCAACGCGCAATCGACGTTCATGCTGGAGATGACCGAGGCCGCGCAGATCCTGCACGGCGCCACGCCGAACTCGCTGGTGCTCATGGACGAGATCGGGCGCGGCACGTCGACCTTCGACGGGCTGGCGCTGGCCGCGGGGATCGCGGCGCACCTGCACGACCGCACCAGGGCGTTCACGCTGTTCGCCACGCACTACTTCGAGCTGACTGAGTTCCCGGCGAAGCACCACGCGGCCGTGAACGTGCACGTGAGCGCGGCCGAGTCGGGCTCCGACATCGTGTTCCTGCACGAGATCCAGGCGGGGCCCGCCAGCCGCAGCTACGGCATCCAGGTGGCCCGGCTGGCGGGCATGCCCGCCGCCGTGGTGAACCATGCCCGCCAGGCCCTCGCCGCGCTCGAAACCCAGCAAACGCTGAGCCGCGAACAGGTAGACTTGTTCGCGCCGCCCCCCGCGGCGCAGGCAGCGGCGCCCAGCGCCGCCGAGGCCGCGCTGGGCGCGCTCGACCCGGACACCCTGAGCCCGCGCGAGGCGCTGGACGCGGTGTACCGGCTGAAGAAACTGCTCGAGAGATGACCCCATGACCTACTGCGTCGGCATCAAGCTCAATGCGGGACTGGTGTTTCTCAGCGATTCGCGCACCAACGCGGGCGTGGACAACATCAGCACCTTCCGCAAGATGATCGTGTACGAGCGGCCGGGCGATCGCTGCATGGTGCTGCTGTCGGCCGGCAACCTGAGCATCGCGCAGTCGGTGCGCGAGATCCTGCAGGTGGAGCAGTTGCAGGAGCGGCCGGACGTGGAGCCGCTCACCATCTGGAACGCCAGGAGCATGTTCGATGCCGCGCGGGTGCTCGGCAACGCGGTGCGCCATGTGTACGAGCGCGATGCCGAGGCGCTGCAGCACGCCGGCGTCGAATTCAACGTGGCGCTGGTCTTCGGCGGCCAGATCCGCGGCGAGGCCATGCGCCTGTTCCAGGTGTATTCCGCCGGCAACTTCATCGAAGCCACGCCCGAGACGCCGTATTTCCAGATCGGCGAGTCCAAGTACGGCAAGCCGGTGCTCGATCGCGTGATCACGCCCGACACGCCGCTGGACGAGGCGGCCAAGTGCGCGCTGGTGTCGATGGATTCGACGATGAAGTCCAACCTCTCGGTCGGCCCGCCGCTGGACCTGGTGGTGTACGAGGCCAACCGGTTCGAGACCGACAGGATCGTCTGCATCGACATGCAGAACCCCTATTACCGGATGCTCCACAGCAGCTGGGGGCAGAAGCTGCGCGAGGTGTTCGACAGCCTGGAAGACCCGGTCTGGGACGACGCGCACACCGAAGTGCCGCTCAAGGTGCCCGCCGGCCGCAGCAAGCCGCTCAAGAAGATCACCCGGCCCGACGAGCGGCTGATCTGACCCGGCCGGGCGCGACACTCGCGGCATGACCCTGATCGTCTTTTCGCACGCCAACAGCTTTCCCGCGTCGACCTACGGCGTGCTGTTCCGGCACCTGCGGTCGCGCGGCTTCCAGGTGCGGGCCGTGGACCGGTTCGGCCACGATCCCAGGTATCCCGTCACCAACAACTGGACGCACCTGGTGCAGCAATTGCACGACTTCGCCGCCCGCGAGACCGAACGGCACGGCGCCCCGGCCTTCCTCGTCGGCCATTCGCTGGGCGGCTTCCTGAGCCTGATGTGCGCGGCGCGCCATCCCAGGCTCGCGCGCGGCGTGCTGCTGCTCGACTCGCCGCTGCTGGGCGGCTGGAAGGCGACGGCGTTCGGCGCCATCAAGCGCACGCCCCTGGTCGGCTCGATTTCCCCCGGCCGCGTCAGCCGCCGGCGCAAGAACCGCTGGCCGAGCACCGAGGCGGCCCTGGAGCATTTCCGTCACAAGAAGGCCTTCGCCCACTGGGACGAACAGGTGCTGCGGGACTACGTGACGCACGGCACGCACGACGAGGACGGCGAGCGCGTCCTGTCCTTCGACCGCGACGTCGAGACCATGATCTACAACACCCTGCCGGACAACCTCGACGGGCTGCTGCGGCGCCACCCGCTGAAATGCCCGGTGGCCTTCGTCGGCGGCCTGCAGTCCGAGGAAAACCGGCAGGTGGGGCTGGCGATGACGCAGCAGGTCACGCGCGGCCGGATGTCCATGATCGACGGCAGCCACCTGTACCCCATGGAAAAGCCGCTGGCGACCGCCGCGGCGATCGAGGCCACGCTGCGTTCGCTGGAACCTTGACCGGGCTCAAGGACGGGCTGGCCCGGCGGCCCTAGCGTGAGGGATACCTCAGCAGGAGAGCGCCATGGCCGTCAACCCCTTCGCTTCGATCACCCTGCGCGACCTGGGCGATTTCGGCCAGGTCCGCGCCTATGTGCTGTCGCTGTACGACCAGTCGCTCGCCGCGCTGGCGGCGGCCTCGGCCTACGTGGACACCACCGCGGCGGTGACCATCGTCACCGGCTACCGCGAACTGACCGTCGAACTGTTCGACCAGCTCGCGCTGGAGCTGCCGGCGCTGGTGGCGGCCTATCCCCTGGACACGACGCTGGCGGCGATCGCGGCCGAAGCCTACGGCGCTGACATCGGCTCGGTGGACATGTCGTCGTTCCTCGGCACCGCGCCGCTGCCCGACTTCCCGGACCTCACGCCGGCGCCCACCCCGGCGCCCACCCCGGCTCCAACGCCGGCGCCGGAACCCGCCATCCTGCCCAGCGTGATGCCGACGGCGCCGGCGCCCTACTCCGGCGACGGCGTGCGCATCTACGGCGACACGCCGATGCTGCTGCGCGAGACCGACCCGTCGATTCCGCTGCAGGCCGCCTTCACGCGCGTCGGCAGCAGCCTCGAATACGTCTCGCCGACGGCCTCGCCGGAGAACCTCACCGTGGGCGGCTATCGCGCGGCCAGCGAGCAGGGCTTCTGGGACCTGCTGGGCGACGCGGCGTCGATCACCTGGAAGGGCCTGCTGGGCGCCGGCGCGCAGACGCTCGGCTTCGGCGACTACTACGCCAAGGCGCAGGACGTGCGCGAAATCGGCGAAGCGCAGGAGCAGGTGGCCGAAGGCACCGTGCAGGTGATGCGCAACGGCATGGCCGTCATCAACGGCACCATGACGCTGGCCGACTTCGAGGCGCGCTACGACGCCTTCACCGGCAACACCCAGACCACCTTCGACCAGATGGCGCAGCGCCAGCTCGCCAGCCAGGCGCCCGGCAACTGGGGCACCATCTTCGGCCAGTTGGTGGAGATCGGCCAGAAGGCCGGCGCCAAGATCAGCATCACCAACTCGTTCACGCTCAGCGTCAGCCGCGAGACGACGCTGTACGGCGGCAACTCGGGCAACTACTTCGTCGGGGGCGACCAGTTCACCACCATGTTCCTCGGTGGCGGCAACAGCCTGGCCGTGGGCGGCGACGCGGGCAACCGCTTCCATTCCGGCACGGGCAACGACGTCATCGTCGGCGGCGCGGCGGTCGACACGGCGGTCTACAGCGGCAATCGAGGCGACTTCGCGCTGGCGAGATCGGGATCGGCGCTGGCCGTGACCGACTTGCGGGGCCTGCAGGGCACCGACACGGTCGACCGGGTGGAACGCATCGAGTTCGCAAACGCCAAGCTCGCCTTCGACATGGCCGGCAGCGCCGGCAACACCGCGCGGATGATCGGCGCCGCGTTCGGCACCTCGGCGCTGATCCCGGCCTACGTCAAGGAAGGCCTGGCCCTGTTCGACGCGGGCTGGAGCATGACGCGGGTCGCCGGACTGGTGGTGCAACTGCCGGTCTTCGCGGCGCTGGCCGGGAGCAGCAACGGCGAGTTCGTGAGCCACGTCTACCGCAACGTGGTCGGCGTCGCGCCGTCGGCCGCGGAGCTGAGCCTCTACGCCGGCATGCTGGACAGCGGCACGAGCCGGGCCGACCTGCTCGCCATGGCGGCCGCCACGCCGATCAACGGCGATCACGTCAACCTGGTCGGGCTGGCCGCCACCGGGCTCGAATACGCCTGAGCGGCGCGCGCGGCGCTGCCGCGACCGGTCAGGCGGCCCAGTCCACCCCGCCGGTCGCCGCCGTGACCAGCACGACCAGGCCGAAGGCGATGCGGTACCAGGCGAACGGCGTGAAGCTGTGGGTGGAGATGTACCGCAGCAGCCAGCGCACGCACAGCCAGGCGCTCAGGAACGAGAACAGCAGCCCGACGGCGAACACCGGCAGGTCCGCCACCGAGAGCAGGGCTCGCTGCTTGTACAGGCTGTAGACGCCGGCGCCCACCAGCGTGGGAATCGCGAGATAGAACGAGAAATCGGTGGCGGCCTTGCGCGACAGGCCCAGCAGCATGCCCCCGATGATGGTGGCGCCGCTGCGGCTGGTGCCCGGGATCATGGCGAAGCATTGCACCAGCCCCACCTTGAGCGCGTCCTTCCAGCTCATCTCGTCGACGTCGTGCACGCGTACCGACTCGCGCGGCCGCCGCTCGGCCCAGATGATCACGAACGCGCCGAGGATGAAGGTGCTCGCGACGACGGCCGGCGTGAACAGGTGCGCCTGGATCGCCTTGCCGAACGCCAGCCCGAGCACGACCGCGGGCAGGAATCCGATCAGCACGTTCAGCGCGAACCGGCGGGCGCTGCGCTGCGTCGGCAGCGCGACGACCGTTTCGCGGATCTTGCGCCAGTACACGATGATCACCGCGAGGATGGCGCCGGTCTGGATCGCGATGTCGAAGACCTTGGCCTTCTCGTCGTGGAAGCCGAGCAGGGCCCCCGCGAGGATGAGGTGGCCGGTGCTCGAGATCGGAAGGAACTCGGTCAGCCCCTCCACGATGCCCATGACCGCGGCCTTGACCAGCAACACTCCGTCCACGCGCGCTCCTTTGAAAGAGGCTGGATTATCGCTGGGCTGGAAGCACCCACGCTGGCTCGACCGGGCCATGCGCGACGCGGCGTAGGAGCACGCCCACGCCGGGATGCGCTCCGCGCGGGACCCGGTTCAGCCTCGATCAGCGCTAGCTTGCGCCCATGGGAGTGATTCCTCCCGCAGGACAGGAGTCATCGCGATGAACAGGCAACAGGTCAAGGGCGCGACCAACCGGGCCACCGGAAAGGTCAAGAAAGCCGTCGGCAAGGCCACCGGCGACCAGTCGCTGCGCGCCAAGGGCGTGGCCCGCGAGGCCAAGGGCAAGCTGCAGGAAAAACTGGGCGACGCGAAGGAAGCGGCGCGCGAGGACCGGCTCGAGCGCGACCTGGACCGCGGCCACCTCGACCGGCATTGACCCGCCGCCAGCCCCGCGGCCGCGGGCGGCGCCGCTACTCGTAGCGCAAGGCCTGGATCGGCAGCAGCCTGGAAGCGCGGCGCGCGGGGTAGAAGCCGAAGAAGATGCCGACGAACGCTGAGAAGCCGGCGGCCAGGCCGATCGAGGCGGCCGTCATGCTCACCTGCCAGCCGGCGAAATAACCGACGGCCCAGGTGGCAATGCCGCCGACCACCACGCCGATGGCGCCGCCGATCAGGCTGAGCGTGATCGCCTCGATCAGGAACTGCAGCAGGATGTCGCGGCCGCGGGCGCCCACGGCCATGCGCAGGCCGATCTCGCGGGTGCGCTCGGTGACGCTCACCAGCATGATGTTCATGATGCCGATGCCGCCGATCACCAGGCTGATGCCGGCCACCGCCGCGAGCAACATGGTCATCACCCGGCTGGAGGCTTCCTGCGCCTGCAGGATCTCGGTCAGGTTGCGGATCGAGAACGGATCTTCCGCGCCGGGCTGCACCTTGAAGCGCTGGCGCAGCAGCTCCTTGATGCCCTCCTCCGCGTCCTTCATGCTCTGGCCCGCGCGCACCTTCACGCTGATGGAGCCGATGCGTTTCAACTTGCCGGCGCTGCCGCCCTGGATGCGGTTGCGGTAGGTGCTGATCGGCACGACGACGATGTCGTCCTGGTCCTGGCCCATCGAGTTCTGGCCCTTCTTTTCCAGCACGCCGACCACCGTGACCGGCACCTTCTTGACGCGGATCACCTGGTCCAGCGGATCGGCGTCGCCGAACAGCTGCTGCGCCACGGTCTGGCCGATGATCGCGACCTTGGCCGATCCCTGGATCTCCGCCGCCTCGAACATCCGCCCGTCGGCGAGCGGCCACTCGCGGGCCTCGAGGTAATCGTTGGTGGTGCCGAAGATCGACGTTCCCCAGTTGGTGTTGCCGACCACCACCTGGGCACCGGTGCGCAGGTTGGGCGCCGCCACCTGCACCTCGGGGATCTCGCGCGCGATGGCGATCGCGTCTTCCTCGGTGAGCATCTGCCCGGTCTGCGCGCCCAGCCGCACGCCGCCCGCCGTGACGCCGCCTGGCAGCACCAGCATGATGTTCGAGCCGAGCCCCTTCATCTGCTCCTGCACCCGCTCGGTCGCGCCGCGGCCCACCGCGATCATCGTGATCACCGCGCCGACGCCGATGATGATGCCCAGCATCGTGAGCACGCTGCGCAGCTTGTTGGCCGCGAGGGCGCGCAGCGCGGAGCGCAGGGCGGCGAGCGCGGTCATGCAGCCTCCAAATCGGGGTCAGATTCCAATTGTTGGCGTGGCCGGACCGGGGCCTGTAAATTGGAATCTGACCCCAATTTGTCTTCGAGGATGTGGCCGTCCCGGAACACGATCTTGCGGCGCGCCCAGGCCGCGATGTCGGATTCGTGCGTGACGATCACCACGGTCATGCCTTGCGCGTTCAGGTCGGCCAGCAGCCGCATGATGTCTTCCGACGTCTGCGAGTCGAGCGCGCCGGTGGGCTCGTCGGCGAGGATCAGCTGCGGCTCGTTGACCAGGGCGCGGGCGATCGCCACCCGCTGCTGCTGGCCACCGGAGAGCTCCGCCGGGGTGTGGCTGCAGCGCTCGCCCAGTCCCACCTTGTGCAAGGCGGCCATCGCGCGCTCGCGGCGCACCGCCGCCTTCACGCCCGAATAGACCATCGGCAGTTCCACGTTCTCGACGGCGCTGGTGCGCGGCAGCAGGTTGAACTGCTGGAACACGAAGCCGATGCGGCGGTTGCGGATCGAGGCCAGCTGGTTGGCGCCCATGCCTTCCACCGCCTCGCCGGCGAGGTGGTAGGTGCCGCTGGTCGGCCGGTCCAGGCAGCCCAGGATGTTCATCAGCGTGGACTTGCCGGAGCCGGACGCGCCCATGATCGCCACGAACTCGCCCTCCGCGATGTCGACCGAGACGCCGCGCAGCGCGCGCACGGTCTGGTCGCCCATCTCGTAGACCTTCGTCAGGTCGCGCGCTTCGATGAGGGCCATCAGAACGGCATCCGCGGACCGGCCGGCGGCCGTGCCCCCGCCGCGCCGGCACCCGGGGTGGTCACGCCCGTGATCACCAGCGCCCCTTCCTTCAGCACCGCCGCCTCCGGGGCATTGGCCGGCACGATCAGCTCGGTGCTGGTGCCGTCGGTGATGCCCAGGCGCACGTTGTAGGCACGAGGCTTGTTGTCCTCGCCGAGCAGGAAGATGCGGCCGCGGGTCACGGTGCGACCGGCGCTCTCGGCGACCATGGCGGCGTACAGCGGCTTCTGCTCGGGCGTCAGGAGGTCGCCGATGCGCGCGCGCAGCTCGGCGGTGATGCGGTCGCGCGCCTTGGTCCGCTCCTCGGCCGGCAGGTCGCGCAATTGCATGAACCTGGGCCGCGCGTCGGCATAGATGGCGTCCACCTTCTCCAGTTGCGAGGGCGTCAGCTTCAGTTCGACCTGCAGCCGGGCGCGGAACTCCTGGGCCGGGCTGCCGCCGCCGGGAGCGGCGGCCTTGTCGCCGCCGGCCTGGGCCGGGACACCCTTGCGTTCGGGCTGGGCCGGTGCCGGCGCGCGCTGGCCTTCGGGCGCCTGCGCCACCAGCTCCTCGTACTTGGCCTTCTGCTGCGGCGCCGCCATGCCACCGCCGGTCGCCGGCTGCGCGAACGCCTGCGACGTCCAGCTCCAGCCGCCCGCGCCGCCGGTGGCCGGCGCCGAGGCCGGTTTCGCGCCGGGCGCGGCCTTGCCGTCGGCCGCCGGCTCGACGCCAGCGATGCGCACCCGCAGGGCGGCGTTGGGCACCTTGAGCACGTTCTCGCGCGAGTCGGTCACCACCCGGACGTTCGCCGTCATGCCGGGCAGCAGCCGGCCGCCGGTGTTGGAGAACCCGATCACGGCGACGTAGGTCACCACGTTGGCGACGTTCTGCGCTGCCTTGCGCACCTGGCGCACCTCGCCCTCGAAGGTCTGCCCGGGAAACGCGTCCACGGTGAAGGTGGTGCGCTGGCCGGCGCGGATGCGGCCGACGTCGCTCTCGTCGATGCTGGCGTCCACCTGCATGTCCTGCAGGTTCTGCGCGATCACGAACAGTTCCGGCGCCTGCAGGCTGGCGGCGACGGTCTGCCCCCGCTCCACCGCCCGCTTGATCACGATGCCGTTGACCGGCGAGGTGATGCGGGTGCGGGCCAGGTCCACCCGCGCCTGGGCGAGCGCCGCCTGGCGCTGCTTCACGTTGGCTTCGGCGGTCTTGATCTGGGCCTCCGTCACCGCCTGCTGCGCTTGGGCCGACCGGACCTGCTCCGTGGTGCTGTTGACGAGCGCCCGCGCCTTGTCGGCTTCGCTCTGCGCGATGAACTGCTTGTCCACCAGCATCGCCTTGCGGTCGAAGTCGCGCCGGGCTTCGGCCAGGTCCACCCGCGCCCGCGCGACGGCCGCGCGGGCCGCCGCGGTGTTCGCCTGCGCCGTCAGCACCGCCGCCTGGGCGGCGTCCACGTCCGCCTGCGACTGCCGCACGCGATACTCGAAGGTCTCGGGGTCGATCATGGCGATCAGCTGGCCGGCCTTTACTTCGGAGTTGAAGTCGACGTACAGCTCCTTGACCTGCCCCGACACCTGCGTGCCCACCGAGACCTGCGTGACCGGGTTCACCGCCCCGGACGCCGAGACGGTGGCCTGCAGCGGGCCGCGCTCGATCTTGCCGGTGCGATAGACCACGTCGGACGCCCGGCCCTGCGCCCACCACCAGGCCCCGCCCCCTGCGGTCGCCGCCACCAAGACGGCCGCGGCCGCGCCCAGCTTCCAGGAGAACCTCTTCATGCAACCGATTGTAGAAAGGGCTGGTTGACCTTCCCTGTCGGCGATGTGTCGGCGAGGTAAAGGTATGGCAATGGCGCCGTGCGACCGGCGTCGGTACCACTGCCGCAAGGCGCAATGGCTTTCTTCCGCCTCGCGCGGCCCCTAGAATGACGATGCACCATGAACCCACGGCTCTCGCCCGACGACATCGAACGCATCGCGCACCAGCGCGCCGGCGCCAAGCTGGGCTGGTACGTGCACGCCGTCGTCTACGTGGTGGTCAACCTCTTCATCTTCGGCATCTCGCGTTACGGCTTCGGCGACCGGTCCTGGCCGGTCGTCCCGATGCTCGGGTGGGGACTGGGCCTGGCGCTGCACGGGGCGGCCGTGCTCCTGCTCGGCTCGCGCGACGCCCTGCGCCAGCGGCTGGTGCAGCACGAGCGCGACGAGCTGCGGCACCACCGGCGCACCGGCGTCTGAGCACGCGTGCTCCAGGCTCAGCCATGGCCGGCGCGAGGTTTTCGCACACGTGCGCGGCGCGACCTACAATGAAGGTGTTCACGCGGCCTCCCGGCATGAAAACACCGAACCCCGAAGACCTCGAGCGCCTGGCGCACAAACGGGCCGGCGCCAAGCTGGGCTGGTACGTGCATGCCGCGGTCTATCTGGTCGTCAACCTGTTCCTGACCGGCCTGTCCTATTTCTTCGGCTCCACCTGGACCGTCTACGCGGTGCTGGGCTGGGGCCTCGGGCTGGCGCTGCACGGCATCGGCGTGTTCTTCCTGGGCGCCGGCTCGGGCGTGCGGGACATGCTCCTGCGCAGGGAACGCGAGCGGCTCCAGCGCCTGTTCGAAGGCTCGGAAGCCAGGTAGCGCCGGCCTGGGCGCCGGCCGCCGGCGGCGGAATCCGCCCCCTCATCGCGATCGCCCCCCCCCGCTCATCCGCCCGGGTGCCGCCACGCAAGCCTCGCGCCTCCGTCTGTCATGCGGTGTGGGCCTTGTCCTACAGTGGCCGCCGCCAGGAAGAGGTGTACTACAAGCCAATCACCCCGACTCCTCTGAGTCCCCTCCTCCTCCGGGGTGAGCTGGTCCGGCCCTCCGTCCCGCGACTGGCATGTTGCCCCCAGGCTCGCGCCTGGGGGCCTTTTTTTGTCCGCACCGTCGTCGGACCGGCCAAGAAAAGAGCCCCGACGCTTGCGCGTGGGGCTCAACCCTGGAGAAAACCGCTGGTTTCAGTAACGATAGTAGCCGTCGCGGTGCTGCTCGTGCCGCCAGTGCTTGCGATGACCATGTCGATGGCCGGGCGGGCCGTAGTACACCGGGGCCGCGCCGTAGTACACCGGGGCCGCGCCGTAGTACACGGGGGCGGCACTGTAATACACCGGGGCCGGGCGAACGTAGACCGGCGCCGGCGCGACGTAGACCGGCGCGGGCTGGACGTACACCGGCGGGTAGTAGACGGGCGGCGCGTTCGACACGCCGATGGCGACGCCCGGCGCCACGTTGGCGCCGATCGAGAAATAGACGTTGTCGCGGGCCTGGGCCACGGTGGCCGTGCCGGCGGCGGCCAGCGCCAGGACGGCGGCGGCGGCTTTGGCGAAGAAGGTACTGCTCATGGTGATCTCCTGCTTGTGAGGGCGCCTGACCGGCCGCCCATGTCTTCATTAAACGCGGCCCCGCGTGACTGAATACACGCCCTACGGTCAAACCAGTTGCCACACGTAACGGACGTGATGGAAATCACGGCCCCCTCCGCCCCTCTAGAATCGATTGGTTATGACCGTGCCTGCCGACAAAGAACCATCCAAGCCAAGCAACTTTCTGCGCCAGGTGATCGAGCGCGACCTGGAGCAAGGCACGTATGCGCAACGCCGCTGGGGCGGCTCGCCGGGCGACGCCGCCCACCACCTGGCCGGCCAGCCCGACCCGGCGAAGATCCGCACCCGCTTTCCGCCCGAGCCCAACGGCTACCTGCACGTCGGCCACGCCAAGAGCATCTGCCTGAACTTCGGGCTGGCGCGCGATTACGGCGGCGTGTGCCACATGCGCTTCGACGACACCAACCCGGAGAAGGAGGACGTCGAATACGTCAACTCCATCCTGGACGCCGTGAAGTGGCTGGGTTTCTCGTGGGACGCCAACGGCACCGGCCACCTCTACCAGGCGAGCGACTACTTCGACTTCATGTACCGGGCCGCCGAGTACCTGATCGAAGCCGGCCTGGCCTACGTCGACGAGCAGAGCGCCGAGGAGATGCGCATCAACCGCGGCGACTTCGGCCGCCCGGGCACCGACAGCCCGTACCGCAGCCGCTCGATCGAGGAGAACCTGCAGCGCTTTCGCGACATGCGCGACGGCAAGCTGGCGGACGGCGCGGCGGTGCTGCGCGCGAAGATCGACATGGCCAGCCCCAACATCAACATGCGGGACCCGGCCATCTACCGCATCCGGCGCGCCGAGCACCACAACACCGGCGACAAGTGGTGCATCTACCCGATGTACACCTACGCGCACCCGATCGAGGACGCGCTGGAGAACATCACCCACAGCATCTGCACCCTGGAATTCGAGGACCAGCGCCCGTTCTACGACTGGCTGCTGGACGCGCTGGGCGAAGGCGGCCTGACCAACCAGCCGCACCCGCGCCAGTACGAGTTCGCGCGGCTGAACCTCACGTACGTGATCACCAGCAAGCGCAAGCTCAAGCAACTGGTGGACGAGAAGCACGTGAGCGGCTGGGACGACCCGCGCATGCCCACCATCGTGGGCCTGCGCCGCCGCGGCTACACGCCGGAAAGCCTGCAGCTGTTCGCCGAGCGCATCGGCGTCACCAAGAGCGACAGCTGGATCGACTACTCGACGCTGGAACAGGCGCTGCGCGACGACCTCGACCCGAAGGCGGCGCGCGCAATGGCGGTGCTGGACCCGGTCAAGCTGGTGATCACCAACTGGGACCAGGCGATGGGCGCCGGCACGCTGGACGACTGCGCCGCGCCGGTGCACCCGCACCACCCGGAATGGGGCAAGCGCGAATTCAAGTTCGGCCGCGAGCTGTGGATCGAGCGCAGCGACTACGAGGAAGTGCCGCCCAAGGGCTACAACCGTCTCTTCCCCGGCAACAAGGTGCGCCTGAAATACGGCCACGTCATCGAGTGCAAGGGCGCGACGAAGGATGCGGACGGCAACGTCACCGAAGTCCAGGCCGAACTGATCCCCGACACCAAGAGCGGCACGCCGGGCAGCGACAAGGTCAAGGTCAAGGGCGTCATCACCTGGGTCGCCGCCGCCGATGCGCTGCAGGCCGAAGTGCGCCTGTACGACCGCCTGTTCTCCGTGCCGCAACCCGGCACCGGCGACAAGGACTTCCTCGAGGAAATCAATCCGGACAGCTTGAAGGTGGTGACGGCCTACGTCGAGCCGTCACTGGCGCATGCCAAGGCCGATGACCGCTTCCAGTTCGAGCGGCACGGGTACTTCGTGGCCGATCGGGTGGAGCACGCCGAGGGGAAACCCGTGTTCAATCGGGTGGCGGGTATGAAGGATAGTTGGGGGAAATAGAGCTCAGCCACGCACCTTCGACTCGGGACACCTAAACCAATAGGAAAAAGATGAAGCTACTAGAAAAGATGCTGGAGAGCGTATCTACGGCGAGCTTCATCGAAGACCAAGCTCTCCAGTATTCCTACCTGCTCTCTATCTTCAGGTACACAATGCAAACCGCTGCATTCTCCTGCTTCGAAGCAGCAGCGGCATTGGCAGACCTTCCCGAACAAGCGCATGAGCAAGCATTGAAGCTGCTGCAGCCGAGCGATGGCGATTTCACCTCCACGCTTGACCTTTGTTTGCCAGCATTAAGACGAGCGTGGCCGGGCTGTGCCCAAGGTTGGTTCGACAACCGAGGTACCGATTTCGAGTCGTCAGGCAGCTCAATTTGCAGCGCAATCATTTCGAAGCGAAACGACCGACTCGGTCACGGTGTACTGGATCAACTTTCGGTCCAGGAAGAGCTCACGAGACTACCTCAGCGAATCACGGACCTGATTCAGGTGGTAGGCGACCTTTTGCCCGAGTTTGAGGATAACAGTGATGGGGCAGCAAAATTAATGACTCCAAGCGAGTCGGTAGTCGTTGAGGTCGTTCGTCGCCAGCAATCGCAGCTCGTGCTCATTCGACGGATAGAACACAGGGGAAGTGTTTGGCGGGTCCGCGGGCAATTGCTCAGTCACGTGCAAGCACCTGCAGTTGTGATTGAAATTTCCGATCGATCTGCACTGTTCGCGGCGCTAGATACCGACTCCTCGTCCCTTTCTTCTCGAGTTGTTCCGCTGAAAGACGACGTATGGAGAACTTCGGTCCTGCTCCCCCTGCGACAGACCGAAACCTTCGAAGGAAGGTCCGCTGAAATCTCGTCACTTCGCGAGTGGTGGGGTGATATCGATTCCCGTGCTTGTTTAGTGTACGGCGAGGGTGGGATCGGCAAGACGACGTTGGTCCTTGAATTTCTCCATGGTTTCATGGAATCCCCGCCTGAGGACTTGCTCTGGCGCCCCGAGCTCATCTTTTTTTACTCGGCCAAGCTCACGCGCTGGGGCGTAGCAGGTTTGGAGCAAATTGGCGGTATTAACGCGAACATAAACGAAGCCCTTCGCAGCTTGGCAAGAGTACTCGAGCCGAAACTCGGTCGTGACTGGCATACCGAAGACTCACGATCGCTGATTGCTAAAACAGCATCGTTATTTCGGGAAGCTGGCCTCAACCGGGACTCCATTCTGTTAGTGCTAGACAACGCGGAAACGTTAGCGCGAACGGCTTCCGAGGAAACCGGTCTTGGTAAGGTGCTGCGCGAAATCTCGACAAAGGTCGCAAAGGTGCTCATCACATCGCGGCGCCGCGAGGCAGTGGAAGCGACGTTCGTGCAGGTTCCTCCAATGACTGACGACGTGGGCGCTACGCTGCTCGGCAAGCTAGCGGATGCCTACGGGGCACTCGCCATTCTGCAAGCAGGTGAAGCGCGGAAGAGAAAGATCAGTCGGGAGTTCGGCGGAAAGCCGATTCTGCTAGACGTTCTGGTCCGGCATATTGCGAATACAGGTTGCGGAATCGATGATGGGGCGAACGCGATCCCTAGCCAAGAGCGCGGCGATCTCGGCGCATTTCTGTTTGAAGATGCATGGAAGCGAATGGAGCCGGCGTACCGAGATGTCTTCTTGACGCTTGGACAGCTAGGCGGTTCTGTGAGCGAACAACTGCTGACTTGGTCATGTGCGGAGTTCACCTGCTACTCACCAAATTGGTTGTCTGCCTTTGAGGAGACCCGGTTCGGCTCTTTGATTGATTACGGCGCCAATTTCGACATCACCCTGGACAATGGGGCACGAGAGTTTCTCGCCGCGAAGTACGCCGAACTGTCTCATGCGGAGCGCCAGCGCGTCGCAACAGCAGTCGGCAAGGTGCGCAAAAAGCATTATCAGGTGATTGCTGCAGCTGAAGAGCGCATCAGCGACCGAGTTGCGCGCGCATTCCGAACAACCGCAGCGAAGGCTGCCAAGCTGGCGGCTGCGCGTCGAGACACTGACGCGGCAATACGATGGTACGAGGAGGCGACGATTATCGACTCAGCCAACGCCGCGCTCTTTGATCGCTTCGCCTGGTATCTGATGGTCAATGACCGGCTTGACAAAGCAGCATCGGTCGCGCGAAAGGCGCGGGAGCTTGATCCTAAGGACGCTGACAGTCATTTCACTGCGGGAATGATTGCCGCCCGGCGAGCGGACGTTGGAGAAGCCGACGCAGCTCTGGCGTTGGCAGAATCACGCGGAAAGGCGGCGCACTTGGTGGCGCTTCAACGCGCGCGCGCCAGGATTGAGCGCGCCATTGTGCTCACACACACTGACGTTGTCGAAAGACGGAGGCTTCTTTCGGATGCTGTAAAGTTGCTGGATGGGGCGATACCCGCCTTTCCTGGCAATCACGAAAAGCACGGGCATGAACGGGAACGCCTGTTAACGCGGTGCCAGGGGCTGATCGACACCATGCGGGGCCATCGCTCCTCAATTGACCGCCCTGGCTGAAATCGGTTTCGCCCATTACCACCAACGGCTCGACCAAGTCGGTCGTCATTGCCATCCCTTCCGTCCGGGCGCCTTGTGAGTTGTCGCGTTGAGCGCTCGCCGGTGCAGTCCTCCACTACTTCGCTGCACTTGTTCGCGTTGAGAACCGTGGGACTTCCGGAATTCATCGCCTAGATTGAAGATACGCCGCGCTACGCTGGCATCCCCACCTCATATCGCGTCCCCCTCCCCACCCCCGTCCTCTCCACCAACCCCAACTCCGTCAACTGCGTCAACTCCCGATACGCTGTCGCGCGCGACACGCCGGTGAGATTGACGTACTTCTCGGTGCTCATTCCTCCCGCAAATCCTTCGGGCCCGGCCTCGAGCAGGCGCGTGAGCGCCTTGCGCTGCGACGCGCTTAGGCCCGGATGCTTCGCGTTCACCTGCGCCCAGTAGCGCCCGTGCGCCAGGGCCTTCTGCATCTGGCTGGTTGCAGCCTCGAAGGCCGCCTGGATGCGACCGACAAACCATTGCACCCAGGGCGTGACATCGAGCCGGGGCTGGCCGGTGGCCGCCTGCAACTGCGAGTAGTAGCCGGCACGATCCTGTGCGAGCTGCGCCGAGAGGCTGAACAGCCGCTGGTCGCTTCGCATGTCCTGCGCCAGCGCCAGCTCCGCGACGGCCCGCCCGATGCGGCCATTGCCGTCCTCGAACGGGTGGACGGCCTCGAACCACAGATGCGCCACGGCCGCGCGCACCAGGCCGTCGACCTCGGGCACGCGGCTGTGCGTGTTGAACCACTCGAGCAGCGCGCGCATCTGCGCCGCGACCTCGGTCGACGGCGGCGCTTCGTAGTGCACGACGTCGGGCTTGCCGATGCGCGGCGTGACGATCTGCATGGGCTCTTCGTGGGTGCGCCAGCCACCGGTGGTGATGCGCGTCGCCCCGCTGCGGCCCGTGGGAAACAAGGCTGCATGCCAGTCGAACAGGTCCTGCTCCCTCAGCGGATGCTCCCAGCGTGAAACCGCTGCCTGGAGGACATCCAACGTCGCTTCGGTGCGCGGATCGCGGGCCAGGGCGGAAGCATCCGCCAGTCCGAGGCGGCGCGCGGCGGACGCGCGAACCGAGTTCAACTGCAGCTGCTCACCCTCGATCTGCGCGGTGGCCAGCGCTTCCTGCGTCCAGCCGGCGAGTTGCAGCTTCGCCAGATCCATCATGCCCAGGCCGCTTGCCAGTCCGAGCATGCGGCCCTGGGCCAGCCGCGCCTGCGCGAGCGGCGCGGTGATGGCGTTCGCGTCCCAGATGAGGCCCGGCCAGCCGGGCGCCTGCCAGATGTACATGAAGCGTATTCTAGTCGTTTGCGCTTCATAATTGAAGCGTAAACGAGGGATCTTGCGCTTCAGGCAGCCAGCAGTCCCAGCGCCCGCGACCGTACGGTCGCCGTGGCAATTCAGCCACTCCCAGACGTCCGCAACTCCACAAGACGCGATTTCTCAGGCCGCCGACAGCCTTTCGGCGACGGTCGACCTTAAGCTTCCCTCACTCAAACGAGGAGCGGGTCATGGGACGACGGCGATCGCAGTCCAAGGCGAAGAACAAGGCGCTCGACCAGCTGCTTCAGAAGGGAATCGGTGTGGCGGCGCTTGGCATCGGTTTGCTCGCCGCTCCGTCCTTCATGGGCAACACCGCCATCGCGCGAACATTCGCGAGCGGCGCGCGAATTCCAGCACTGTGCGCGCTATTGATCGGTGGAGCATTGATCGGACTGCACTTCGTCATCAAGACGCGCACCAGGCAGCAGCCGCCGCTGACGCGCGGCCAGGAACAGGAGCGGACCGCCTGGGCGCCGCCCGAGGCGTCCGGCGTGGATCGACGCGCGGCACGTGCCGCCACCGCGCCCGCATCCCCGCCCGCGCGCGATGCGGCGCCCACGCGCGACGAACGTGGGCCGCGGACCGCATGGAGCCAGCAGGTCTTCGATGACATCGAATGGCGCCGCTTTGAGTCCGTGTGCGAAAAGCTGTTCGCGCAGGCCGGTTTCGAGGCACGCACGCATTCGCACGGCGCCGACGGCGGTGTGGACATCTGGCTTCATTCAAAGCACGCCGAGGGCCCGGCAGCGATCGTGCAGTGCAAGCACTGGAACGGGAAGCAAGTTGGCGTGAAGGAGATACGCGAGTTCTTCGGCGTGATGTCGTCGCACGGCCTCAAGCGGGGCACGTATGCGACGACCTCCACGTTCACGGAAGACGCTGCGAAATTCGCCAAGGACAACGGCATCAACGCGCTCGATGGTGCGCGCCTGGTGGCGCTGATCGGCACACGCACGCCGGAGCAGCAGCAGGATCTGCTGGCGACGGCCTACGACGGCGAGTATTGGCGCCCGACCTGCGCGAGCTGCGGCGTCAAGATGGTCGAGCGCGAAAGCAGGAAGGTCGGTTCACGCTTCTGGGGTTGCGCGACCTATCCGAAGTGCCGCTCCACGCTGCCGATGCGCGCGCCTGCGTGATTCAGCACCGCAGCTCGCCGAACCGCTTCCTGCTCTGTTCCAGCGCCGCGGCGGCCTTCGCCACTTCTTCCGGGTCCGGGTTGCTCAGGCTGGCCTGTTCCACCGGCATGCGCACGTCCAGCCGCGCGCATTCCGCGCGGTCGGTCGCCAGCATGGGCGCGCGGCGGCGGCGCGCGGCGAAGGCCTCGTCGCTCTCGCCCGGCATGCGGCGCATCGCGCGGGCCATGGCCCGGTTCTGCTCGATCCGGCGCGCGTCCACGTGCCTCGCGCCCGGCTTGCCCGGCACGGGCGCGTCGGCCGTGTCGACGGTGCGGCCGGGGCACGGCAGGTCGGAGTACTTCACCGCGCGGGCGGTGCCGCACTTGTAGACAGGCTGCGCGGCCGCCGGCAGGGCGGCGGCGATGCAAAGCAGCGCGCCCGGCAGCAGCAGTAGTGGCTTGAAAGGCATCTGGGCTCGTGACTGTCGAGCTCGATGCTATCGGCGGCCCCGCACACTGCCGCGTTGCCAATTGCAAAAGAAGCTCGGCAGATGTGCCGCGGATCGTCAGTCCGCCGGCGCGTCGCCGTCCGCCGGCCGCGCTTTCTTCCCCTTGGCCGCGCGCGCCTGCTTCTTCGCCAGCCGCTGCGCATCGAGCTGCTGCCCTTCGGCCAGCCACTGCGCGAATTCGCCCGGCGTCTCCAGCGTGATGCGGCCCAGCGTCGTCGCGCGGAACTCCTGGATCACGATCTCGGCGGCCTTCTGCGTGTTGATCCGGCCGCCGCCCAGCAGCGCGCCGCGCTGACGGCCGACGGCGGCCAGCACGTCCTCGTCCTTCATCGCGGCCACGCCGGCCAGCTTGAAGCGCGCCTCCAGCAGCGCCGGGTAGTCGCGGCGCAGATAGTCCAGCAGCTCCAGCGCCACTTCCTCCTCGTCGTACGCGTTGCGGCCGATGGCGCCGCTGGCGGCCAGGTTGTAGCCGCTGCGGGCGACGATGATGCGCGGCCACAGCAGGCCCGGCGTGTCGTACAGGTAGAAATCGTCGGCCAGCGTGATGCGCTGCTCCAGCTTGGTGATGCCCGCCTCGTCGCCGGTCTTCGCGTGGCGCTTGCCGGTCAGCGTGTTGATCAGCGTGGACTTGCCCACGTTGGGCACGCCGCAGGTGAGCACCCGCATCGGCTTGGCGAGGCCGCCGCGGCCGGGCGCGAGTTCATGGCAGGCCGGCGCCAGCCGCTGGGTGGCATCGCGGTCGGTCGCCTGCAGGGCGATGGCCCGCGTGGCCGGCTGGGCGTTGTAGTGATCGAGCCACTGCTGCGTGCGCAGCGGATCGGCCATGTCCTGCTTGTTGAGGATCTTCAGCGTGGGCTTGTGGCCGGTGAGCTCCGCCAGCAGCGGGTTGGCGCTGGAGCCGGGCAGGCGCGCGTCCAGCACCTCGATGACGACGTCGATGTCCTTGATGCGCTCGGCGATCGCCTTGCGCGTGAGGTTCATGTGCCCGGGAAACCACTGGATCGCCATAGGCTGCGTATTGTCCACGCAGACCAGGGCGGCGGCCCCAGGGCGCCGCCGCACTGCCGGCCGGGCCCGCGATGCGGCCCGGCGCCGGCGACGGCGACGGCTGCTACGGCGCCTTGAACTCGAACCTGGCCGTGACGGCCGAAGGCACGCCGGGCCGCTTGATCTCGGTCGTGATGTTGTACGAGTTGCCGCTGGTGAACCTGAAGAAGTTGCCGTAGCTCACGGCGTTGTTGGCGGCCATCTTCTCGAGCTTCTTGGTCTCCACCGACATGCCGTCGGACACCTGCATGGTGACCTGGGCGTCGGTCACCGGCGCGTGCGTGCGGTTGTCTTCCACCGAGATGTTCAGGTGGTAATAGCCGCGGCCCGACGGAATGGACATGTGGCTGCCGCCGCCCTTGCCGCCCTGCGAACGCAGTGCTTCGGCGCGCATCATGCCGAAGAAGACGTCCAGGCCCGAGACCAGTTTGTGGTGGGGGTCGGCCGCGGCGACCGGCGCCGGCGGCGTGACCGCGGGCAGGCCGTAGTTGAACATGTAGAGGGTGGCGTCGCGGATGTCCTCGCGCTCCAGGTCGGGCATGCCGCCGCGCGCCGGCATCGCTCCGTGGCCGTGCACGGCGGAGGCCACCAGCCGGTCCAGCCCCTTGGCAAAGCGCGGCGTCCATGCGTTGCGGTCGCCGATCTTCGGCGCGCCGTCCTTGCCGCTCTGGTGGCAGGCCGCGCACTGCTGCTGCACGATGGATTCGCTGGTGAGCGCCGAGGTGCGCACGGCCGCCGGTTCGATCCACTTGCCGCCGGAGTTGTTGACCATGTAGACGATGGCGCGCTGGAGCTCGAGGTCGCTGACGCCCGTGCTGCCGCCGTGGGCCGGCATCTTGCGGATGCCTTTCAGGGCATGCTCGGTCAACATGGTCAGGCCCTGCCCGGTGCGGCTGGCCCAGGCCGCGGCGTCGCCGATCCTGGGCGCGCCGTCCTTGCCGGAAAGATGGCACGCGCCGCAGGCGGCATCGACCACTTCCTTGCCGGCGCGCTCCTTGCGCTGGGCGTCGGCGGAACCACTGAATGCCGCGAGCGCGGCGAACACGACGACGGCGGGCAACGATGCCCACATGGGGACGGATGCGACTGGCAGACCCATGACAACTCCTCGATGCAAGGGCGATCAACCCTTGGAGAAGTAGGCTACTCACCCGGTTGCGGGAGGCGTTGACCTGCATCAACGATCAACGGCCGCGCGACGGGCAGGTGTCCATGTGTCCGGCCTGGCGCTTCTGCTTGTCCGTGTACGACGACGGCGCGAACGGGGCGGCGGCTACCGCCGGCCCGACTGCAGCGTGTGCACGCCGGAGCCGGCCCCATGCGCCGCGTCGCCGTGATCGAGGATGAGCGTCACGAGCACGGCGCAGTCGGTGCGGGCGCGCAGCGAGTGGCGCTCCCTGGCCGGCAGCACCACGACGTTGCCGGCCTTGAGCCGGCGCACGCCGCCAGGCCACGCGACCTCGACATCGCCCTCCAGGCAATGGATGGTGCATTCCTCGCTCACGTGGTGCTCCGGCTGGTCCTTGTTGGCGGGCAGCACCAGGTGCAGCAACTGCAGGCGGTCGGTCTTGATCAGGCTGGTGCTGACGGCCTCCTGCAGGTTGGCGCCGAGCGGCGCGACGTTGATGATGTCCAGCGGTTGAGCGTGAGGCAGGGCCATGCGAGTCCTTCGGCAGTGACTTCGAACCCGCAGCGTAGCCGCTGCCCGGCGCCGCGTCTGTCAGCCTGGGCCGCTTGCAACATCTGCGCACACCTGTCTCATCGGTCCGTGCCGGTTCCGGCGAATAATGACCGCGCCACACGGAAGTCTCGAAAATGGCACCACATCGGTTTGCGCGCCGCCGAGCCGGTTTCATCCGGCGCCTGCTGCGGCGCTTGCGCCTCGCACTGTGCTTCGGCGCGCTGATGGCCGCCAGCACCCTGGCCGCCGCCCTGACGCCGGTACTGTCCCCCGCCCGCTTCAACGACGGCACGGACGTCGACACGGCGGTGCTCGGCACGCGCCTGCCGCTGTTGCTGGTGCATGGCCTGGGCGGCTCCAACGAAGGCTGGGAGAGCTTCCTGCGCGCCTACGAGCGCAATGCCGCCTGGCGCGGCGCCTTCAAGCCCTATACCTTCCGCTACGGCACCGGCACCGACGAGGTGGACGCCGACCCGGCGGCGCCGCGCAGCATCACGGCCGTGGGCGCCGCCTTGCGCGACGCGCTGCAAACGATGTTCGACCAGCCAGCGACCGCGCCGTACGCGGGCTTCGGCGGCAGGCACATCCTCGTCATCGCGCATTCGATGGGCGGGCTCGTGGTGCGCTCCATGATGCAGGAGCACGCCTTCCGAGACGGCGAGCGCGGCGGCCAGAAGGTACTGCGCCTGATCACGCTGGGCACCCCGCACCACGGCAGTCCGCTGATGGATGCCGCGCTGGTGCTGGGCATCAACACCATCGGCGAACTGGCCGACACCTATCCCGGCTTCCTGAGCCAGCTGACCTGGACCAATTACGACGGCCTCGACATGCTGGGCGGCCGCTGCAACAACTGGCTGGCGCGGCTGAACAACTACGCGCCGGCCACCGGCGGGCGGCACGGGCGCTGCGGCACGGTGGCGGCCGCGCCGCAGTGGGGGTATTACGAAAAGCTGGTCGCCTACGGCACCAGCGCGCTGCAGGACCCGGACACCGACAACGGCGCTGTGGGCGTGTACAGGCCGGGCTCGGACTCCTCGCTCAAATTCACCAACCGCTACCTGCTCAGCGCCTACGGCCGGCCATACCCCAACGACGGCATCGTGCCGATGGTGAGCGCGCAGTTCGCCGCCGCGCCGCTGGCCGGGCGCGGCGAGGCGTTTGCCTGCGACCACCGGTACATCAAGCGCGGCTACACCGAGTTCGTGCGCAGCCCCACGGCCACGTACACCGACACGGCGTTCTGCGCGGCCAGCGGTACCGTGCCGCTCACGCCCTCGGGCACGCCGGGCGGCTACGCGGTGGCCGGGACGATCTTCGCGGACCCCGGCGGCATCGTCGACATCCTGCGCACGCATTCGCAGGCCGAGCGCGTCTTCGACTGGGCCGAGCAGGCGTATTCAGGCTACCTGCAACCGGCCGGCGCCAGCACGGGGCTGTGGGAGGGCTACATCTACCGCGCCTATCCGCTCAGCGGCGCGCACATCGGCGTCAAGGACGGCAAGGTCTATTACATGGGTCCCGCCTCGAACGGCACGATCCAGATCATGGGAACGCTGGCGGACTTCGCCGCCCGCGCCGCCGACGCGGGCTTCTGACGCGAAATCAGTCTCCGCCGAGCCGCCTCAAGGAGACTGAAGCCCCCTCGGGGGGCAGCGAACGCGAGTGAGCGTGGGGGCGCGTCAGCGCTTGATGCGGCACAGCACCGGCGGCCGCGGCGCCGCCGCCCACAGGCCGTCGCCGCTGCGCACCTGGAAGCTGTGCGTCGGCGTGGCGAAGAAGCCGGACCCGATGCGCTGCAGGGGCAGCGTCAGCTCCAGGCCGCTGTTCAGGGTGGCGACGGCCTGGTTCAGGCCGTACTGCACCGTCACCGCCGTGAGGTCGTCGCACTGGTACATGACCTCCGGGCCGGGGGCCCCGGCCCGTGACGCGGGGACGGGAGCGCCGGGATACGGTGCGCCGTAGTACGGCCCCGATCCGGCGCAGGCCGCCAGCAAGGCGCTGGCGCAGAAGATGGCTGCAAGTCGACTCATGATTGGCTTTCGTGTGCCCATGAGCCTGCATTGTGCCCCGCGGCGAGCCTCAGCCGGAGACGCCGCCCATCACCATCCACGGCGTGCCGAAGCGGTCCGTGAGCATGCCGAAGGCCTCGGCCCAGAACGTCTTGCTCATCGGCATGGTCACCTTGCCGCCATCGGCCAGCTGGCCGAAGACGCGGCGCGCCTCGTCGGCGCTCTGGTAGGCCAGCGACAGCGAGAAGCCGTTCATCGCCGGGGCGGACTGGCCTTCGGGGACGTCGCTGGCCATCAGGTTGCGGCCGTCGACGACCAGGTTCGAATGCATGATGCGGTCCTTCGATCCGGGCGGGCACTGCTGCGGATCCGGCGACTGGCCGTAGGTCATCATCATTTCCATCTTGCCGCCGAGCGTGCGTTCGTAGAACTGCATCGCCTGGGCGCAGTCTCCGTTGAAGAACAGGTAGCTGTCGAGGACTGGCATCACTAGGCTCCCATGGTTTCGCTGCCGGAAGGGGGGCGACTCTACGACGAAGCGCGGCGCCTGACAAGGTCGGCCGTGCGCGCCCAACTCTGCCGCTCTCCGGCACCAGGATGGGTGTTTGGCCGACATCCGCGGCCCGCCCGGGACGCTGCAATCGGGGGCATCGCACCCCGAAGGAGATTCCCATGTCCCAGCAGGCGCTCATCCGCGGCGAAGTGTCATTTCGGGCCGGCGACGGCATCCTGATGCCGATCCCGCCGGGACCGGTCGACATCGACGTGGCCTCCGACAGCGTGACCCTCGGCTGGACCGAAAGCAACGGCGCCGCCGGCTCGACCGCGATCACCCGCGACGAGTACGACCGCTACGTGCGCGAAGGCAAGATCCGGGTGCTGGCGCACTGAAGCCGGGAACCCTGGGGTCGCAGGACCGGTCCATCCGGGCTGTTGCGTCACTTTCCCGCCCTTCGCCCCATGCTCGAATCCCCGGTCCGCCGCGCCGTCCTGCACGCCCTGCTCCTCCTGCTCGCCATGGCGACGCTGCCCGCTGCCCGGGCGGACAGCACCGGGCAGCGCGAGCGGCACGACGCCCGGGCGGCCGTCTTCGGCGGCGTCTGGTGTGGCACCGGGCCGCTGCGCGAGTTCACCCTGCGGCTGCAGCAGCGGCAACAGGAGGTGCAAGGCACCCTCGTGCGGCACGAACGGCGGCGCGACCTGGAGGGCCACGTGGAGGGCGCTACCCTGTACACGCAGTCGACCCGGCATGGTTCGCTGATGCTGGAGCGCACCGGCGACGAATTGCGGATCACCGGCGGCGACGGACTGCTCGCGCTGGCGCGCGGCGCCACCTTCCAGCGGGCCAGCGGCGGCGCCTGCACCGGCTGATCCAGGCGTGCCGGCCTGGCATCGGCGGCCTCCAGGCCATCCGCACCTTGCCCCTGACGGGCCAAGGGTAATTACCGAGTCAACCGCACTGATGACTTTTGCGTTGAGGGGAAGCAGCCCGTCGGGCGGCGTTTTTTTCCCAACTTTCAATGGAAAAGTCTTACATGAACAAGCTCCTCGCTCTCCTGGTGACCGCCTTCTTCGCCGCCTCGTCGTTCGCCCAGGCTCCGGCCGCCGCCGCTTCCGCCCCCAAGGCCGAAGCCAAGAAGGAAGCCAAGGCAGAAGCCAAGGCCGAGAAGAAGGAAGTGAAGGCCGAAGCCAAGGCCGAGAAGAAGGCCGCCAAGGCCGAGAAGAAGGAAGTGAAGGCCGAAGCCAAGGCCGAGAAGAAGACCGCCAAGGCCGAGAAGAAGGAAGAAGCCAAGAAGTAATTCTTCGCTTCAGGCATGCCCGCGCAGGCGGGCTGTGCTCCGACAATGCCCGCCTCGCGCGGGCATTTTTCTTGGGCGGCACTGGCGGCAAAGGCTGAACCGGGCCTTACGCAGCCGCCCGGCGCCGGGGTTTGGGCCGGCCGGAAAGCATTCGCTGCGACAATCGAAGGTTTGCTTTTGCCCTCGCCGGTCCGCGGCGAATCTCTGGAGTCCCTCATGTCGAACAAGATCCCCGCCACGCTGATTCCGGGCGATGGAATCGGTCCCGAAATCGTCGAAGCCACCCTCGCCGCGCTGGACGCGCTCAAAGCCCCCTTCGAATGGGACAGCCAGGTCGCCGGCCTCGGCGGCGTCAAGAGCGCCGGCGACCCGCTGCCGCCGGCCACGCTGGACAGCATCCGCCGCACGCGGCTGGCCCTGAAGGGCCCGCTGGAGACCCCGGTCGGCGGCGGCTACCGCTCCTCCAACGTGCGCCTGCGCGAGGAGTTCCAGCTGTACGCGAACCTGCGCCCGGCCCGCACCATCATCCCGGGCGGCCGCTACGACAACATCGACCTGGTGGTGGTGCGCGAAAACCTCGAAGGCCTGTACATCGGCCACGAGAACTACATCCGCATCGACGAGGATCCGCAGGCCGTCGCGATGGCCACCGGCATCAACACCCGCCAGGGCAGCCGCCGGCTGATCGAGTACGCCTTCGAACACGCGCTGGCCACCGGCCGCAAGAAGGTGACGATCGTGCACAAGGCCAACATCCTGAAGGCTTTGACCGGCATCTTCCTGGACACCGGCGTGAAGCTGTACGAGGAGAAGTACAAGGGCAGGTTCGAGCTGGAAACCATGATCGTCGACGCCTGCGCGATGAAGCTGGTGCTCAACCCGTGGCAGTTCGACATGGTGGTCACCACCAACCTGTTCGGCGACGTGCTGTCGGACCTGGTGGCGGGCCTCGTCGGCGGCCTCGGCATGGCGCCGGGCGGCAACATCGGCCGCGACGCCGCGATCTTCGAGGCGGTGCACGGCTCCGCGCCCGACATCGCCGGCAAGGGCGTCGCCAACCCGATCGCCCTGATGCTGGCGGCGGCCATGATGCTCGATCACATCCGCCGCCCGGAGCTGGGCAACCGCCTGCGCAAGGCGATCGACGACACGCTCAACGTCGACAAGGTGCGCACCGGCGACCTGGGCGGCACGGCCAATACCGCGGCCTTCACCAAGGCGCTGGTCAGCCGCATCGCCAACGGCTGATCCGCGAGCCGCGGGGGACGCGGGCTTCGACCGGGCCGGCCCGCGGCCCGGCGAAGGGCCCCTGGCGCCGACCTTGGCTGGCGCGGACCACTCCTGATGACCCACGCGACGGGGGGATGCATTCCTACAGCACGACGCGCCCGGGCGGCGAACAATGACCTGTATCCGTCGTTGTCGCTCGATGCAGGTGCCCCGTGCAGGAAATCTCCTTTTGCACCCTCCTCTATCGCTATTTCTTCTTCGACTGGCTGTTCAGGGACGCCGGACGGGGCGACCCGTTCCAGCGGGCGGCCGCGTGGCGGCACAACTGCGAACAGGCGCGCTGGCTGCCGCTGTACCTCTGGCGCTGGATCTGCCTCGGCCTGATGCTCTACGGACTGGGCAACTACTTCGAGGTGCTGCTCGAACTGCCGGAGCTGTCCTCCTTCTTCTACGTGCCGGCCTCGCTCAGCGTGCCGGTGAGCGCCGTCATCGCCGTGGCGTGGATCGGGCTGAAGGCCTTGCCCCGGCCGTTGTGAACGGCGCCGTCGCCGGCCCTCAGCGGCGGCTGGCCACCAGTCCGTAGATGAACAGCAGGACCATCGCGCCGGCCACCGACGCGATGAAGCCCGCGCTGCTGCCGTCCTCGTACCAGCCCAGCGCCTGGCCCGCGAAGGTCGCGACCAGGGCGCCCACGACGCCGAGGATGGTCGTCAGGATGAATCCCATCGGATTGGGCCCCGGCATCAGGACGCGGGCCACCAGTCCGGCCACGAATCCGATCAGGATGCTCCAGACGAAGTGCATGATGTCCTTCCGATGACCTTTGGATGGCAGCGATCGTAGGAGCCGGGTCGCGGCCGCCGTGTAGGACGGCAACGGAAGCGAACCGTGGGCGACGACGCCCGGTTTCACGGCCAGCCCGCCGGGCGGCGCGCCCCGCCGCCCTACTGCCCGACCAGCATGTTGACGATTTCGCCGTTGCGGCCGATCAGGAGGTAGTTGCCGGGCTCCGGCTGCACCCATTGGTAGCCGGGCGGCGGCGCGTAGAGCCGGTGCGCCCGCCAGTCGTTGACCACGTACTGGCGCTGCCGGTACTCGGACGGCAAGGGGTCGCCGGGACGCAGCCGCGGCGCCTGCGGATTCCAGCGCCGCTCGCCGCCGCGGCCCTGCCACTGGGGCTGCGGCTGGATCTGCTGGGGCGGCGGGGCGTAGACGGGCGGCGGCGCGTACACCGGCGGCGGCCCGCCCCGGTCGGGACGGCCCTGCGGCCAGCCCCCGGGCTGGGATGGCGGCGGCTGCCCGCGCCAGCCGTCCGGCCGCTGCCGCTCGAACTGCCGCTGCCCCGGCCGGTGCTCCTGCCAGCCGCCCCCGCCGCGCGGATCGCCTTGCTGCACCGGCGGCCGGTCGCCGCCCCGGCCACCGCGCGGGTCCGCCTGCTGCACCCAGCGGCGCTCGTCGCCGCGCCCGCCGCCCCGGCCGTCCGGCTGGGCATGCGCCACCGTCCCGAGCCACGCCAGGGCGACGGCGGCGGCGACGGCGGCGGATCGGATGGGCGAGGCTTTCCCGGACATGGGCCGGATGATGCGGCGAAAAGGTGTACGCCGTGCAAAGACCGGGTCCCCGGCGTGCAAAGCGCACCGGGCATCCGCCGGGGCCGCTACTCGACGCCCAGCAATTCGTAGATCCGGCGCACGTATTCGCCGAACTCGGGGCTGGTCTTCACGTGCAGCTTGCGCGGTTCCTCGAGCCGGATCGGGAAGAAGTCCGCCATGCGGGCGGGGCCGGCCGTCAGGACGGCGCAGCGCGATCCGAGGAACACCGCCTCCTGGATGCTGTGGGTGACCACGACGAAGGTGGTGCGGCTCTCGGCCCAGATGCGCAACATCTCCAGGTTCATCTTCTCGCGCGTGAGCGCGTCCAGCGCGCCGAAGGGTTCGTCCATCAGCACCAGTTTGGGCGAGTGGATCAGGGCGCGGGCGATGGCCGCGCGCTGCTGCATGCCTCCGGACAGCTCGTACGGATACTTCGCGTCGAAGCCGGCCAGCCCGACCATCTCGAGCAGTTCGCGGGCGCGGGCGGTCGCCTGCCTGCGGTCCATGTGCAGGATGTCGGCCGGCAGCAGCACGTTCTCCAGGACGGTGCGCCACTTGAGCAGCAGCGGCTGCTGGAACACCATCCCGACGTCGCGCCCGGGATTGAAGTTGCCGCCGCCCACCTCCAGCGTGCCGCCGTCGTGTTCCTGCAGGCCCGACAGGATCTTCAGCAGCGTGGTCTTGCCGCAGCCCGACGGCCCCACCAGGGACACCATGTCGCCCGGATGGATGTCCATGGTGACGTCGGAGACGGCCAGGAACTCCTCGCCGCGCTTGCGGTAGCCCTTGCGCAGGTTGCGCATGCGGATCAGCGGCTCGCCGGTCATGCCGGCAGCCGCCTCGCGCGGCGCGGTCATGACAGCCATCGCTCCAGGTTCTCCTTGACGAAGGCGTCGTCGCTCAGGTCGCCGTGCATGCGGTACACGCGGTCGATCTCCTGCTGCTGGCCGGCGCCCAGGCCCTCCGCCGGATCGAGGCACCAGATGCCTTCGAGCAGCCCCTGGCGCCGCAGCACCTCGTGGCAGCCGGCGATGCAGCCGTGGAAGTCGTTCGCGACATCGAAGAACGCCGAATTGCAGTCCGTCACGCGGGCGTCGAGCGCCAGCAGCCCGGGAGCGAGGCTGCCGCCGCCCTGCGCGATCCCGGCCTTGATACGCTCGAGCTGCTGCACCGCGCTGCGCGTCCACACCGACCAGTGCCCGAGCAGGCCCCCGCGGAACCGCACCTGCACCGGCGCGCCGTCGCGCATGGCGACGAAGGGCAATGCGAGGTCGAGCACGATGTGGTCGTCGTTGCCGGTGTAGAGGAACACCCGCTCCTCGGCGCCCGCGGCCACGACGCCGCGGACCACGTCCAGCGTGCGGTAGCGGTTGAACGGCGCCACCTTGATGGCGAGCGCGTTCGGGATCGCCGCGAAGCGGCGCCAGAATTCGCTGGACAGGACCGGTCCGCCCACGGCCGTCTGCAGGTAGAAGCCCACCAGCGGAATCTCCTGGGCCACCGCCTCGCAATGGGCGATCAGTTCGTCTTCCGGCCGGCCGGCCAGCGCCGCGAGGCTCAGCAGGCCCGCGTGGTACCCGAGGCCCACCGCGACGCGGGCCTCGTTGCGCGCCTGCACGGTGGGGCCGCACAGGCCGGCGATCATCGCCATCGGCCGCTTGCTCCAGGCGAGGCGGTCCTGCATCGCGCTGCGCAGCACGGTTTCGTACAGGCCGTGCTCGCGGATCGCGAACTGGGTCGTGTGCACGCCCACGGCCAGCCCGCCGGCGCCGGCGTCCACGTAATAGCGGGTCAGCGCGCGCTGGCGGCGCGGGTCGAACCTGCGCCCGGCATCGAGCGCCAGCGGATGCGCCGGGATGACGGCGCCCTGCGCCAGCAGCGACAGGACGTTGTCGGGAAGGTCGGATCGGTTCAAGGGCATGGGAACTCCTGCTCGCGGCGTCAGGCGAACTCGGGGCCGGCGACAGCGTGGATGAAATGGGTCTGCCCCTGCGGCACCCGCTGCTGGGCCTGCGCCAGGGCCATCCGGGCAAAGCCGCGCTGCGGCATGAAGCCGGCTTCCTGCAGCGCCTGGCGCAGCAGCGGCCGGTCGTCGGGCACGTCGATCAGCAGCGGGCCGCCGTAGCGCGCCGCGGCGTCCCGCAGCACGCCGATGGCGGCGGCCTCGTTGGTGGCCACCAGCGGCCCGATGTGATGCGCCACCCGCCCCGATCGCACGATGGCGAAGCCCAGCGCATGCCGCACGTAGCGCGTGTCGGGCCGCTCCAGCAGCGAGCGCAGCACCGCGGGCCGCGAAAAGCCGAGCGCCTCCTGGTCCAGTTCGGCCAGGCTCTCGAAGTCGGGGCTGGAGGGCGGCAGTTCCGCCGCCGTCGCGGGCCTGGCTTCGCGGCGCCAGCGCGTCAGCCGCCACAGCACGTCGAAGCCGAACTGGGTGTACAGGGCCTCCCCGGCCGGCGTGGCATCGAGCATCGCGATGCGGCCCTGCGCCTGGATGTGGTGCACGCACTGCTGGAAGACCAGCCGCCCGAGGCCGCGGCCGCGCCAGTGCGGCGTGACCAGGATCATGCTGATCCAGGCCACGCCGCGTCCGGTGACGGCCGCGAGGTAGCCCGGGCGGCTCTCGCCCATGGGCAGCACGGCGCCGCTGGCGACGATGCGGCCGGCGTCGTCGCGCGCGACGTAGATCGTGCCGGCGGTGAAGAACGCGCGCCAGTCGTCGAAGGTCTGGTTCCAGTCGCTGCGCTCGACGAGTTCGCCCAGCATCGCCAGCGCCTGCGGGCTCAGCTGCGCCAGCCGCTGGACGGCGAGCGCGCCGGCGACAGCGCCTTGAGACTCAGTAGCGGCCATCCCGCGACTCGAACCTGGTCGGCTTGCCCAGCAGCGGCTGCTCGCGCGCGACCCAGTCCGCCACCCAGCCGACCAGCCGCGACAGCGGCACGCGCGGATAGCCGAACAGGCGCTCGGCCTGGCCGGTGTTGAGCAGCCACGCCGTCGCGGCCTCGGTGCCGGTGATCGCCACCGGCTTGCCGAACCGGCGCCCGAATTCCTCGGCCAGCCAGCGGATGGACGTGGTCTCGGGGCCGCTCACGTTGACCGGCGACGTGGGCACCGTGGCCGCCGCCAGGCAGCGCAGCGCCTGCGCGTTGGCGTCGCCCTGCCAGATCACGTTGACATGGCCCATGGTGGCGTCCACCGCCTCGCCGCGCCAGACCTTGAGCGCCACGTCGGCCAGCACGCCGTAGCGCATGTCGATGGCATAGCTCAGTCGGAACAGCCGCCCCGGCGTGCCGTGCTGCTGCGAGAAATGCTCGAACATCCGCTCGCGCCCGACGCAGGAGTTGGCGTACTCGCCCGGCGGCGTGAGGCAATGCTCGTCCTCGCTCGCGCCCTGGCCGATGACGGGCACGAACGGATAGACGCAGGCGGTGGAGAACGCCACGATGCGCGAGCGACGGAACGTGTCGGCCACGATGGCCGGCACGTAGGCGTTCATCGCCCAGGTGAGCGGCATGTTGCCCTCGGCGCCGAACTTGCGCCCGGCCATGAACACCACGTTCGGGCACTGCGGCAGCCGCGCGACCGCGTCGCGATCGAGCAGGTCGCACGCGATGGTCTCGATGCCGTGCGCCTGCAGGCTTTCGCGCACGCCGGGTTCGGTGAAGCGGGCGACGGCGATCACGCGGCGCTCGCGCGGCATCGCGTTGCGCGCCAGCCGCGCCAGGGTCGGCCCCATCTTGCCGCCGACGCCCAGGATCAGGAGGTCGCCGTCGACCCGCGCCAGGTCCCGCGCCAGGTCGCGCGAGGGCGTGGCCAGGTAGTCCTCGAGCGCCGCTTCGTCCTCGAACCGCTCCGGAAACGGCAGGTCGTCGAGCAGCTTGGGGGGAGCGAAGGTCATTGCAGTCTTGCGTCCTGGGTGATGAAGAGGCGCTCCAGCAGGAGCACGAGGAGATAGAGCAGCACGCCCAGGCCGGTGATCAGCAGCACCGCCGTGAACACCGCCGGAATGTCCAGCGAGGCCTGCACCTGGATCATCAGGTAGCCCAGGCCCTTGTCGGAGGCGATGAACTCGCCCACGACGGCGCCGGCCACCGCCAGCACCGTGGCGACCTTCATGCCGGAGAACACGTAGGGCAGCGACCCGGGCAGCTGGATGTAGCGAAACAGCTGCCAGCGCGAGCCCTTGAGCGCGCGCACCAGGTCCAGCAGGTCGGGCTCGGTCTCGTTCAGGCCCCGGATCGTCGTCAGCAGGATCGGGAAGAAGCACAGGCTGAAGGTGATGAGGATGTTGGGCCCGATGCCATAGCTGAACCAGACGATGATCAGCGGGCCCAGCGCCACCTTGGGGATCATGTTCAGGGTGACCAGCAGCGGGAACAGCAGGAGCATCAGCTTGCGGCTGGTGACGAACAGCAGCGCGGTGAGGATGCCGAGCACCACGCCGAGCGAATAGCCGGCGAAGACCTCGAGCGCCGTCACGGCGGTATTGGACAACCAGCTCAGGTTGGGGTTGGCCAGCGACGCGAGCACCTGCGACGGAGCCGGCAGGATGAACTGCTGGACGTCGAAGGCGCGCACCGCGGCTTCCCACAGCGCGATGCCCCCCAGGTGCACGGACGCGATGAGGGCCCAGCGCTGCCAGTGCGGCTGCCCGGCTGCCGGGCCGGGCAGCGCCGGAGCCGCGAGCGCGTTGTCGGGGGGGATCATGAGGGGCGGGGAAAGTGCGCGAAATGATAGGAGCCGGGCCCGGCAGTGTCAACCATCTGGTTGACAAAGTATCAGCCGGCGCCGTCCGGCCGCAGGGCGTTGAGGGTAAAGGCGATCACGTGGCGGCGCCGCGCCGCCAGCGCCGCGCGCGACCCCAGCTTGCGGCCGAAGATCGCCGACAGCGTGTGGTTGTTGGAGAAGAAGAAGTACGAGATGCCGGCGATCGAGATGTACACGTTGATCGCGTCGAAGTCGTCCCGGAAGACCCCGGCTGCCACGCCCTTGGCCAGGGTGGCGTTCAGCATGTCCAGGAACGGCGTGTGCATCTTGCGCAGCTTCTCGGACTCGAGCACGTGGGCGCCCTTGTTGCGGTTCTCGTCGGCCAGCAGCGCGATGAACTCGGGGTGTTCCAGCAGGTAGTCGAACGAGAAGCCGACCAGCTGCGCCATGGCCGCCGCCGGCTCGAGTTCGCCGAGCGACAGCCGCCGCTCCTTCTCGCGGATCTGCACGTACACGGACTCCAGCGCCGCCAGGTACAGGCCCTGCTTGCTGCCGAAGTAGTGGTAGACGAGCTGCTTGTTCAGGCCCGCCTGCGACGCGATCTCGTCGACCCGGGCGCCTTCGAAACCCTTGCGGGCGAACTGGGCGACGGCGGCCGCCATCAGCGCATCGCGGCTGGCGGCGGGGTCGCGCCGCTGCGGCGGCGCGGCGGCGCGGGACGAGGAACGGGAAGCGGCGGTCTTGGTCACGTCGGGGGCCGGGACGGCACGGTTGCCTGTCAACCAGGCAGTTGATACTATCAGACGCGGTTCCTTCCCACATCCCCATTGACCCGGAGCGATTCACCATGAAACACCTGCTGTCGGCACTCGGTGCCGCCGCGCTGCTGGCCGCCGCCCCCGCCGGCGCCGCGGAAGCCATCAACCTGATGCTCAACTGGACGCCAACGGCCGACCACTCGCCGATCTACTTCGCCAAGGCCAGGGGCTGGTATTCGGAAGCCGGCATCGACGTCAACATCGAAGCCGGCAAGGGCTCCGCGGTGTCCGCGCAGCGGGTGGGCTCCGGCGGCGCCGACATCGGCATCTCCGACCTCGCCACGTCGATGCAGGCCAGGGGCAAGGGCGCCAACATCACCGCCGTGATGGTGATCTACGCCAACAGCCCGCAGGGCTTCTACTGGCTCAAGTCGTCCGGCATCAAGGGGCCGAAGGACTTCGCGGGCAAGAAGATCGGCAACCCGCCCGGCGACGCCGCGCGCATCATGTGGCCCGCCTTCGCCAAGAAGGTCGGCATCGACCCGGCGGCGGTGAACTTCGTCAACATCAGTCCGCCGGCGAAGGTGGCGGCGCTCAAGTCGAAGTCGGTGGACATCATCAGCGACTTCTACAACGAGCACGACCTGAAGGCCCGCGAGTTCGGGGCCGACCTCGGCTTCCAGCCCTGGCGCGAGATCGGCGTCAACCCGTACGGCAACTCGATCATCGTGAACAACGCGTACCTGCAGGCCAACAAGGAGCGGGTGGCGAAGTTCACCGGCATCACGCAGCGCGCCTACGAGGCCTGCGTGAAGGACTTCAACCCCTGCCTGCAGGCGCTGACGGCGGCCGTGAGCGGCCTGAATCCCGACCACCAGCGCGACCAGTGGGAGCGCATCAAGACGCTGATGCGCGACGAGACGACCACCAAGGTGGCGCTCGGCTCGTTCGATCCGGCGCGCGTGAAGGCCGACTACGAACTGGTGTCGTCGCTGATCGGCATCGACAAGGCGTTCGATCCGGCGACGATGTTCACCAACGACTTCCTGGACAAGAAGGTGAAGATGACCGGGAAGTGATCGCCGTCCCCGGCGAAAACGGGCGCCGCGGCGCCCGTTCTTCCTGGTGCCCTCGCCGCCCGGCGCTCAGACGGCCAGGTAGCGTCCCGGCTTGTGGTTGATCGCCAGCGTCAGGTTCATCACGACCGCGCCCAGCACCGAAAGCGCGATGCGCGGCAGATCGGCCACGAACAGCGCGCCCAGCAGGATCAGGCCGTCCAGCAGCATCTGCACCTTGCCGGCGCGCCACCCCAGCCGCTCCTGCAGGTACAGCACCAGCGTGTTCATGCCGCCCAGGCTGGCCCGGTGCCGGAACAGGATCAGCATGCCGGTGCCGCACAACAAGCCGCCCAGGACGGCGGCCAGCACCGGCGACAGGTGCCGGAACGCCAGGCCCAGCGGCAGGAGGTGCGCGATCAGCGACAGCAGCCCGACGGCGGCGAGCGTCTTGAACGTGAAGGCGGGTCCCATGCGCGTCCATGCCAGGATGTAGAACGGCAGGTTCACCAGGAAGTACGCCGGCCCGAAATCGATGCCGCTCGCGTAATGGGCCAGCAGCGCCAATCCCACGGTGCCGCCCGTCAGCAGGCCGGCCTGGTTGAACATGACCACGCCCAGCGCCACGAACAGCGTTCCGGTGCCCAGTGCCTGCAGGTCTTCGTACGGGCGGTGGCGGGGGTTGGCGGCGTCGCGGCCGGAACGGACAATGGCGGCAGGCTGGCTCATGGGCCGCCCACGATAAGCGGCCGCGCCGCCGCTGTCGTTGACGAAAGTCATGGCAGCCGGGGCGCGGCCGCACGGTCGGGCTGCGCATGCGACGCGACGCGCGCGGTGCACTCTTGATCGCCGTCAACCGTGCCGACCCGCGCGGTAGCCAAGAATGCTGTGATCCACAGGCAGGAGACGACGTGACCGAGAGCGCAGCGCAAGCCGGGCGGGATCCCTTTCCAGGCTCGGCCGCGCTGCTGGCGCTGATCGAGCACGCGCCGGACGGCATCTTCGTGGCCGACTCCGAAGGCCGCTACCTGTACGTGAACGAGGCCGGCTGCGCCATGGTCGGTTACGCCCGCGAGGAGCTGCTGGCGCTGCGCGTCCAGGACACGGTCAGCCCGGCCGAGGCCGGCCGGCTGGAACGGGCCCGCACCGTCATGAAGGCGGGCCCGACCCGCGCGGCCGAGTGGACGCTGCGCCGCAAGGACGGCAGCCTGCTGCCGGTGGAGGTGAATGCCAGGATTCTTCCCGACGGCCAGTGGCAGGGCTTCGTGCGCGACAGCTCCGAGCGCAAGGCCCTCCAGGCCGAGCGGGAGGCGCTGTTCCAGCAGGTGAACGCCGAGCGCCGCCAGCTCCAGACGCTCGTCGACACCCTGCCGCTCGCGGTGGTCCTGTTCCAGCCGGACGGCACGGTCGTCGCCAACGGCCGTTGCGAAGAGCTGCTCGGCATGAAACCGCCGGCGGACGCCGGCAGCGCCCAGTACGCGGACCGCGTCTGCTTTCCCGACGGCACGCCGGTCCCGCCTGCGCAGCAGCTGTTCGCGCGCGCCCTGCTCGGCGAAACCGTGATCGCCCAGGAGTACCTGATCCGGCGCCCGGACGGAACCGAGCGGCCCGTACTCGCCAGCGCCGCACCGATCACCGACGGCCCGCAGGCGATCGGGGGCGTCGGCGTGTTCCAGGACCTGAGCGAGCGCATGCAGCTGGAGCGCTCCGTCCGCGACAGCGAGCGGCTGCTCAAGAGCGTGTTCGAGCTGCTGCCGGTGGGGATCTGGATCGCCGACGCCGCGGGGCGGATCGTCGGCAACAACCCGGCCGCCGGTCGCATCTGGTGCGGCGCGCCCCATGTGCCGCCGGAGCGGTTCGGCGAGTACCAGGCCTGGTTCGTGAGCACCGGCAAGCCGATCGCCGCGGACGAATGGGCGCTCGCCCGTGCCATCCGCCACGGCGAGACCTGCATCGGCGAGCTGTTGCGCATCCGCTGCTTCGACGGGACCTTCAAGACCATCATCAACTCGGCGGCGCCGCTGCGCGGCGACGACGGGCGAATCACCGGCGGCATTGCGCTCAACGAGGACATCACCGGCCTGCACGATGCGCAGGAGCGACTGCGCGCCAGCGAGGAACTGTTCCGTACCGTGTTCGACCTGTTGCCCGTGGGGCTGTGGATCGCCGACCGCGAGGGTCGCATCACCCGGGGCAATCCGGCCGGCCACCGCATCTGGCAAGGCAGCGGCCAGATGGGCCCCGAGCACTATGGCCGCCAGAAGGGATGGCGCGTCGACACCGGCGAGCTGATCGCGCCGCAGGAGTGGGGCATTCCGCGCGCACTGCGGCACGGGGAGCCCTCCACCCGCGACCTGATCCGCATCGAGTGCTTCGACGGCTCGATGAAGACGGTGATCAACTGGGCCAGCCCGATCCGTTCGGACACCGGCGAGATCACCGGCGCGATCGCCGTCAACGAGGACGTGACGGCCCTGCACCAGACCCAGGAGCAGTTGCGGGTCGCGGTGCGCGACCGCGAGGAGATCCTGGCGCTGGTGACGCACGACCTGCGCAGCCCGTTGAGCGCGATCATGACGCTCGCCGCCACGGTGGCGCTGAAGGCGCAGAAGCTGGCGGGCGGCGAGCCCTTGCGCGCGATGGCCGACAACATGATGGAGATCTCGCGGCAGATGTCCGCCCTGGTCGGCGACCTGCTCTCGGTGGCCGTGGTGCGCACCGACGGCACGACGCTCAAGCTGGTCCCGACCAAGGCATCGGCGCTGCTGGACAGCGCGGCGCGCGCCGCCCGGCCGGTGTTCGCGCGCGAAGGAATCGCGTTCGACGTGCAGGCGATCGGCGAGCTGCCGGTCGTGCATGTCGACCCGGACCGCGTCCTGCGCGTGTTCGCCAACCTGCTCGACAACGCCCGGAAGTTCACCACGCCCGGCGGCCAGGTGATGATGGGCGCGGAGGCGCTGTCCGCCGGCGTGCGCTACTGCGTGGCCAACAGCGGACCGCCGCTGCCGGCCAGGGAGCTGGAGGCCATGTTCCAGCCGTTCTGGCAGGCCGGCCGCGGCGATCTGCGCGGCGCCGGCCTGGGCCTGTCGATCTGCCGCGCCATCGTGGAAGCGCACGGCGGCAGCATCTGGGCCGAGGCCGCCGCCGGCAAGCGCGTGCGCATCTGCTTCCTGCTGCCTTGCGCGCCGGCGACGCTCCCGGGGGCGTGAGGCCGCCGCGCCATCCGGCCTACAGCGGCCGGGTGAGGTAGACCGCCTCGCGCCCGACGATCGCGCTGCGCGCCGGCATGAAGATCGTGCAGCCGTCGCACGGCGAACGGATCTCGTGCGGCCCGTCGGTCGCGATCAATTCGCCGTTCGCGAACTCCTCGAAGCCCACCACGGGCCGCACGAAACGGAACTCCGGGGTCCGGATCACGAGCGTCTGCAGCAGCTCGAAGCGCCGCTGCGGCTCGCGCGGTCCGATTTCGCGCCCGATCAATCCGAAGTGCGCCAGGAAGTCCAGCGTCACCTCGACGGCCAGGTCCGCGGTCGCCTGCAGGAAGTGCTGGCCGCATTCGGCGACCAGCGCCACGCCGGCGCCTTCGGGCTGGCCGTGGGCGCCGTGCTGGATCACCGGCGTGCCGCTGCCGAGGCCGCGCGGCATCACCAGATGCACCGACGGACGGCCGATCGCCAGCGCGGCGGCCGCGTTGCGCTCGAAGCCGGCATAGACCCAGAACGGCAGCACCGGCTGCGAAGTCGAATGCAGGTCCAGGATGTGGTCGGCCGCGGCCACGACCGGGCGCAGTTCGCGCGCGCGGCGCAGCTCGGGGCTGTCCTCGGTGCCGTCCAGCCATTCCGGCGACCAGACGCGATTGAGGTTGTGCACCAGCTGGCGGCTGTCGAACGGCTTGTCGCGGTCGAACGACTCGTAGGCGGCCACGTTGGCGAAGCTCACCGTGAGCGTGCCGGCCGCCGGGCGGATGCCCTGGTCCAGCAGGTGGGCGGCGGCCACCATGCCGCACAGCTCGTTGCCGTGCGTCAGGGCGTTGACCAGTACATGCGGGCCCGGACGGCCCGATTCGAAACGATGCACATACGGCACGCCGGTGTTGCCGGCGCGGTAGGCCGACAGGTCGCGCGGCACGACCTCGAGCAGCGGCCGGTCGGAGATGGGGACGATGGGTTCACGCATGGGAGGTGACTGTACCGAAGCGGGCGGGGCCGGCCCGGCGCGGCCCCGGCAGACCCGGCCGCCGCCATGACGTACCATTAGCCACATCCACGACCACCGGCGGAGGCCATATGCCCAAGGGCGAACAGCGCAGCAACAAGATGGCCAAGAAGCCGAAGAAGGACAGCACGCCGCCCAAGCAGCCGGGCACTTCGGACCGGCCGATGCCGCCCGTCACCACCGTGATCCCGCGCGGCAAGCTCGTGAAGACGAAGTAGCGGCGCCGGCCCGGATTGCGGCCCGGGCACCGCCGCGGGCCGCCTTGCGTCAGCGGCTCAGCAGGCCGACGATGATGTCGACGATCAGCTGGTTCTCGTTGCGCACCAGCACGATGTCGTTGCCCACCCGCGCATAGCGGTAGCCGTAGGGCGGCGGCGGCAGCTGCACCATCACGGGCTGCGGCACCGGGTACAAGGTGACCCCGACCGGAACCGGCTGCCCCACGGTGAGCTTCTTCGCCTGGCCCGGCGGCATGCAGCCGTTGTTCTTCTTCGCCAGCCCGGGCGGGCAGGACTTGGCCGTCGAGTAATGCTGCGTGTAGTACTCGCGCGCGTAACTGCGGTGCTGGTCGCTGAAGTAGCCGCCCACGGGCACGTCCTGCACCTTGCGCTTTTCGGCGTGCTTGCGTTCCTTCTGCGAATGCCGCTCGGCCTTCTCGCGCTGCTTTTCCGCGTGCTTCTCCGCCTTTTCGGCATGCTTGCCGCGGCCGTGGCCGTGGCCCTCGTCGTCCTTGTCCTTGGCCAGCGCGGGGCCGGCCATCAGGGCGGAAGCGAGGGCGAAAACGAACAGTCGGGACGGGGTCGGGAAATTGCGCATGGGTGCTCCGGTTGTGATGCCTGGATACTCAACGGCAAGATTCCCCCCTGCGCTGACCCGCGCGTGTAGGACGCCGCCTCGTGATCAGCGGGGCGGCGGGCCGTTGCGGCCGGCGAGGTGCCGGAACGTGATCCGGCCCTTGGTGAGGTCGTACGGCGACATTTCCAGCGAGACGTTGTCGCCCGCGATGATGCGGATGTGGTGCTTGCGCATCTTGCCGCCGGAGTAGCAGATTACCTGGTGGCCGTTCTCCAGCGTCACGCGATAGCGCGAGTCCGGCAGCACTTCGTCCACGTGGCCTCGCATCTCGATCAATTCTTCCTTGGCCATGCTGGTTTCCTCCTGAATATGGTGGGGCCTGCGAACACCGCGTGTGCCAGCCCCGCGAGGCAGGTTGGCGCCGATCGAACCCCGGTGGCATTGCCTCGCGCTCGAGGCCGGGACTGCGTCTGGAATGCGCCGCCCGCTGGGGCTGGCGCACGGGCCTGCAAGGCCCGGCAACGACGCGTGCACAGCGGACCCCGGCGCGCCCCATGGGGCGGTCTCACCGCCCGGCACTTCGGATCACCTGCGCAATCGAAGCTCGTATTCTACCGCGTCGACGGTTTTCGCGCTGCAATTGCCGACATCGCCGCGCCGGGCGGCACGGCTCAGACGGCGGCGAGCGCTGGCTCGACGTCGGCCTTGGCGGACGGGTCGAGCCGCTCGGCGCTGACGTACTGCTGGCGGAAGGTCTCGAACGGGACGCGGTCGGAGGCCTCGACCGCCCGCTGGTCGCGCACCGACTGCTCGCTTTGCGCCGCGAACGTCGACTGCAGCGCCGCGCTGAACGGCAGCGACAGCAGCTTGCCGCGGGTCTGCTGCGACTGCGCGCAGCTGAAAGCGGTGAACGAGTTGCTGAAATCGCGCTGCATCACGGCGAGCACCCGCGCCGACGGCAGCAGTTCGGGGTCCTGCAGGAGCGCCTGCGCGCCGCGCAGTGCGTCGCTGTAGTCGCTCGTGCGGTGGGTCTCGTCGAGCACGGCGGCGAACGGCCCGAACGACCGCATCAGCTCGCCGGCCCAGTCCAGCAGCGCGACCTCGCGACCGCCGCGCTCCAGCGCGAGCCCCGGCTCGCGGCCGAACGCCGCCGTCCGGTGCTGGTTGCGGCCCAGCGCCGCGATCTCCTGCGGCGTGTCCGGCGGGCTGTCCGACGCGAGGCAGTGCAGCAGGAACACGTCGAGGAACCGCAGCGTCTGCGCGGTGATGCCGATCGGCACGAACGGGTTCAGGTCGAGCAGGCGCACTTCGACGTATTCGACGCCGCGTTCGCGCAGCGCGTGCAGCGGCCGCTCGCCGCGATAGATCACCCGCTTCGGGCGGATCGTGCCGTAGAACTCGTTTTCGATCTGCAGCAGGCTGGTGGCCAGCTGGTTGTATTCGCCGCCGGGATTGACGATGCCCACCGACTCGTAGGCAGGATACGGCCTGGTGAGCGCCTCGTGCAGCGAGGCCGCGTATCCGTCGAGCCCGTTGTAGCTCACGGCCAGGCTGGCCTGCGCCTCGCTCTGGTAGCCGAGCCGCCCCATGCGCAGCGACGTGCCGTGCGGCATGTACAGGGTGCCGGGGGCCAGCGGCTGCAGCTCGTGCTGGCGGCCGGCCACGAAGCCCGAGCAGACCGCCGGCGACGCGCCGAACAGGTACAGCAGCAGGAAGGCGTGCCGGCGGAAGTTGCGGATCAGGGCGAAGTACTGCTCGCTCGAGACGTCCGGCAGCGACCAGTTGTAGTGGATGCCCGAGATCGTCTGCATCCGCCGGCCGTAGCGGTGGGCCAGGCCCATGCGGTACACGCTCTTGGCCCGGCCGACGTTCGACGAGCCATAGCGCCCGATCGGGATGTTCTCGTCGGCGGGCAGGCCGCACGGCATGCTCGACACCCACAGCATCTCATCGTCGGCGAGCGCGCGGTAGGTGAACTGGTGGATCTGCAGCAGCTCCTCCAGGCAGGTCTCGGGCGTGGCGTGCACGCCCGTGATCAGCTCGAGCTGCGACTCGCTGTAGTCGGTGGTGATGTGCGGATGCGTCAGCGCGGAACCCAGCGCCTTCGGGTGCGGGGTGAGCGCCAGGCTGCCGTCGAAGGCGGCTCGCAGGCTTTCCTTCTCGATGCCGCGGCGCATGCCCTTGAGCCGCTCGGGCGTGAGCGCGGCAAGGCGGGCCTGGAGAGTGCTCATGTCGAAAAGCGGGATCCTGGGTGTTGGGCGAAGGTAGCACGGCTGCCGGATTCATGCATCTTCGCGGGCAATGCGCGGGCAGCCGGCCGATCTTCTCACGGCTCGCCGGCGGCTCGCCGGATGTCCCCACGGCGACTGCGTCAGGGCCGCTCGAGCACCTGCAGCAGCCAGCGATGGAGGTCGGCGACTTCGGCGGCGCTCACCGAATGGCCCATCGGATATTCATGCCACTGCACGGCGTACCCCAGCGACTGCAGCTGGTCGCGCGAGGCCCGGCCGCGTTCGATGTCGACGATGTCGTCCTGCTGTCCATGGCCCAGGAAGATGGGCGTCACGGCATTCGCGTCGCTGCGTTCGGCGGCCGTGGCGGCGGCCAGCGGCAGATAGCCGGACAGCCCGGCGATGCCGGCGAGCCGCTGACCGTGGCGCAGGCCGGTCAGCAGCGCCATGGCGCAACCCTGCGAGAAGCCGGCCAGGACGATGCGCCGCGCCGGCGTGCCGCGCGCCTGCTCGCGTGCCAGCAGCGCCTCGATGTCCTGCTGCGACTGCCGCAGGCCGGCCTCGTCCTCGCGCCGCGTGCCGTCCACGCCGAGGATGTCGTACCAGGCACGCATCCGGTAGCCGTTGTTGATCGTCACCGGCCGCACCGGGGCGTGCGGAAAGACGAAGCGCACCGGGCCGGCCGCGGCGAGGTCGAGTTCCTGCGCGAGCGGGACGAAATCGCTGCCGTCGGCCCCCAGTCCGTGCAGCACGATCACCGTGGCGGCCGGCTCCGGTCCCGTGTTCATCTCGATTGCTTCCAGCGCAGCCATTGTTCCTCCGCGGGCGAAAGGCGCAGCATACCGGCGGCGCGGGCCGGCACGGGCCGTCCGAAGGCGATCAGGGCGCTCTCCTACACGACGGTACCGGGACGCCGCTCACACTGGAGTCGGGCAAGGAAAGGAACTGGTCCATGCAAGTGCAAGTGAATACCGGCAACGGCGTCCCGAACAAGGAATCCCTCGAACTCTGGGCCACGCGCTTCCTCAACGAGGAGCTGGCACGGTTCCGCCAGGACCTGACCCGGATCGAAGTGCAACTGAACGACGAGAACCCCAGCAGGGGTGGCGCGGACGATCTGCGCTGCATGCTCGAGGGCCGGCTCACCGGCCACGAGCCGATCGCGGTGAACCACCATGGCCAGACGATGGACGAGGCGATCCGCGGCGCGACCCAGAAGCTGGTCCGGGCGATCGAGCACACGCTCGGCAAGCTCGACCGTCACCAGCACCGCGGCCGCGAGAGCATCCGCAAGGCGGAAAGCCCGTCCGGCTGACGCCGCAGGGCCCGCGAGCCCGGGCTTTGACGCCGATCAATATTCACAACTCAACTAAGAATTATTCTCATTTCCAGCGATTGAGCGGTCTTTCGTCCCGGTCCGAGCCGGGCCGGCCGCCGAGGAAGGAAATGAGATGCCCGTGCCCCTGAGCAGCCTGCGTCCCGGTACCGCCGGAACGGTGGCCAGTGTCCTGCCCCCCACGGCGGCAGCCGACGAGCAACTGGTACGACGCCTGGCCGAGATCGGCTTTCTCCCGGGTGAGCCCGTGCGTGTCATGGCGCGCGCGCCCGGGGCCGAGCCGCTGGCCGTGCGGGTGGGCCGCAGCACCTTCGCCCTGCGCCACTTCGAGGCGGCCTTCATCCAGGTGGAGCCGCGTTGATGGACGCCGCGACCCTGCACCTGAGAATCGCCCTGCTGGGCAACCCCAACTGCGGCAAGACCGCGCTGTTCAACCTGCTGACGGGCAGCCGGCAGAAGGTGGCCAATTACGCCGGCGTGACGGTGGAGCGCAAGGAAGGCGTCATGCGGACCCCGTCCGGGCGGCTGGTGCGGGTGCTCGACCTGCCCGGCGCGTACAGCCTCAGCCCGCTCAGCGCCGACGAAGCGATCACGCGCGACGTGGTCGCCGGCCTGCGTTCGGACGTCGAGCGGCCCGAGCTGCTGGTGTGCGTCACGGATGCGACCAACCTGCGGCTGAACCTGCGGATGGTGCTCGAAGCGCGGCGCCTGGGCGTGCCGATCGTCGTGGCGCTCAACATGAGCGACCTCGCCCGGCGCCGCGGCATCCGCATCGACCGTGCGGCGCTCGAGCGCGAACTGGGGATGCCGGTCGTCGAGACGGTCGGCGTCCAGCATGACGGCGCCCGGGCGCTGGTCGCGCACCTCGACGGCTACATCCACGATCCTCAACCGCAAACCGGCCCGTGGTCACCGCCCACCCTGGACGAAGTGGTGCGCACGCAGCAGCAGGTGCGCCGCATCCTGGAGACGGCGGTGCACGAACCGCAGGCGGACATGCAGCTGGACGACGCGATCGACCGCGTCGTGCTGCATCCCGCCTGGGGCATGCCGCTGCTGGCAGCGATCCTGTTTCTCATGTTCCAGGCCGTGTTCAGCTGGGCGCAGGTGCCGATGGACGCCATCGAAGCGGGCGTCAAGGCCGGGGGCGAACTGCTGCAGGCCGTGATGCCGGCGGGCATGCTGCGCAGCCTGCTGGTCGATGGCGTCATCGCCGGCGTCGGCAGCGTGCTGGTGTTCCTGCCGCAGATCCTGATCCTGTTCCTGTTCATCCTCGCACTGGAGGATTCGGGCTACCTGCCGCGCGCCGCCTTCCTGCTCGACCGGGTGATGGGCGTGGCCGGGCTGTCGGGGCGCTCCTTCATACCCCTGCTCTCGAGCTTCGCCTGCGCCGTGCCCGGCGTGATGGCCACGCGCAGCATCACCAGCTGGCGCGACCGCCTGGTGACGATCATGATCGCGCCTCTGATGACCTGCTCGGCGCGGTTGCCGGTGTACGCCCTGCTGATCGCGGCCTTCATCCCCGAGCGGCAGGTCGCGGGTCTCTTCAACCTGCAGGGCATCGTCCTGTTCGCGCTGTATGCCGCGGGCATTCTCGCGGCCATGGGCGTGGCCTGGATGTTCAAGCACATGCGCCGCAACGATGCGCCGGCGCCGCTGCTGATGGAGCTGCCCGCGTACCGCCTGCCGAGCCCGCGCAGCCTGGCGCGCGGCCTGGTCGAACGCGCCGGCATCTTCCTGCGGCGCGTGGGCACGATCATCCTGGCCCTGATGATCGTCGTGTGGTTCATCGCCAGCTTCCCCGCGGCGCCGGAGGGAGCGACCGGCGCGCCGATCCAGTACAGCCTGGCGGGCATGCTGGGCTCGGCGCTGGAGCCCTTGTTCCGCCCGATCGGGTTCAACTGGCAGATCTGCATCGCGCTGATCCCGGGGTTGGCCGCGCGCGAAATCGCCGTGGCGGCGCTCGGCACCGTGTATGCCCTCTCGGCCACCGGCGACGCCGTCGCGGACCAGCTCGGACCCGTGATCGCCGGCAGCTGGTCGACGGCAACCGCCCTGTCGCTGCTGGCCTGGTACGTGTTCGCGCCGCAGTGCATCTCCACGTTGGCCACCGTCAAGCGAGAGACCAATTCGTGGCGCTATCCGTTGCTGATGGCGGCCTACCTGTTCGGCATGGCCTGGCTCGCGTCGTTCGCCACCTACCGCATCGCGCTGGCGCTCGGCGCCTGAACCGCCCGGAGGAGTCCCTCGTGATCCAGTCCGTCATCGTCGTCCTGATCGTGGCCGCCGCGGCGATCTACAGCGCCTGGCTGCTGATGCCCGCGTCGTGGCGCCGCGCCGGTGCCGCCCGGCTCGCCGAGCGCGCGGCGCGCTCGGGCCTCGCGGCCAGCCGAGCGCAGGAATTGCAGGCACGCCTGGAGCGCGCCAGCGGCTGCGGCGAGTGTTCGAGCTGCAAAGGCTGCGCCGGCGGGGACGGCACGCCGCGGCGCTGAGCCGCCCGCGGCCTCAATGGCTGTCGAGCCCGCCGGAGCGCTCGACCGGTCCGTGGTAACCCAGGCGGACATCATGGCGATCACGCTCGCGACGGCCAGCAATTTGTTCATCGGTACGCTCCTTGACGATGCCATTGGAGCGCGGCCGTGCTGCCGCGCCTGCAGGACGCGGGCCAGCCCAGCCGTCGGCCCCGCCCCGGCGCCGCGGCCGTTGCCGGTTTTTTGTGCCAGTGTGTGAGCTTCGTCGCCCTGGCGGCGCGCGGCGGACATCCGGCCCACACAGGGCCGAAGCGCACGCGTATATTGGCCGCGGCGCCCGTGGCGGCTGGTGCCGCCGGCGGGCTCCTGCACAACCCCTTCGAAGGAGCCTGAACATGAAAACCTCGATGAAGAAGATGACGTGCCGCGCCCTGGTCGTTTCGTTGCTGGCCTTTTCGTTCCAGACGGCCGGCGCGGGCATGATCGGTGCGGACCAGGCAGCAGCCGCTGCCGCCAGCGTCGACCGCGGCATGGTGCTCACGGTCCTCGGCCGTGCCGACACCGCCGCCCGGCTGCAGGCCCAAGGCATCGACCCGGACCTGGCGCGGGCCCGCGTCGCGGCCATGACCGACCAGGAAGTGCAATCGCTCGCCGGCGACCTGCAGGCAGCGCCCGCCGGCGCCGGACTGGACACCGGCGGCTGGCTCGCGCTGATCCTGGTGGCGGGGCTGGTCTGGTATTTCGCCTTCCGCCGGTGAAGCGGCCGGCCCGCGGCGCCGCCGTGCTGCTGCTGGCGCTGGCCGCCGGTTGCGCGCAGCTGGTGCCGCAGACCGTCGCGCTGCGCACCGGCTGGCCCGATGGCGTGCCCCTCGGCGCCGAGCTGACCGGTGTTCCCTTCTTTCCCCAGGACGACTACCAGTGCGGCCCGGCCGCGCTGGCGACGCTGCTGGCCCACAGCGGCGTGGCCGTCACGCCCGAGCCGCTGGTCGGCGAGGTGTACCTGCCCGCGCGCCGCGGCAGCCTGCAGACCGAGATGCTCGCCGCGGCGCGCCGCCACGGGCGCATCTCGTATCCGCTGGCTCCGCGCTACGGCGACCTGTTGCGCGAGGTGGCGTCCGGCAATCCGGTGGTGGTGCTGCAGGAGATCGGCTACCTGCCGCTCTTGCCGCGATGGCATTACGCCGTGGTCAACGGTTTCGACTATCCGTCGGGGACGGTGTGGCTGCGTTCGGGCACCGAGCCGCGCCGCGCCATGCCATTCACGGCGTTCGAGCGGACCTGGATGAAGAGCGGCTACTGGGCGATGGTGGTGGCGCCGCCCGATCGCATCCCGGTGACCGCGACGGAGGACGCGTGGTTGAAGGCGCTGATCGCGTTCGCGCGCGCCGAACGGGGCGAACCGCTCACGCTCGCCTACGCGACGGCGCTGAAACGATGGCCGGACAGCCTGCCGGCGGCCGTGGGCCTGGCGAACCAGCATCATGCGCGCGGCGCCGTCGCCGACAGCGTGGCGGTGCTGCGCGAGGCCAGGCGCCGCCACCCGACATCGGTCGTCGTCGCCAACAACCTCGCGCAGGCGCTGTCGGACCTCGGCCGGCAGCGGGAGGCCCTGGCCCTGATCGACGAGGTGTCGGACCCCGGCAATCCCTTCGCCGGGGACGTGCGCGCCACGCGGCAGATGATCCTGCAACGCATCGGCCAGCAGAAATCCGGCAACCGCTGACGCGGGCAGACGCAACAGGGCCGGCGCGCGCGCGAGCGCCGCCGGCCTTTCGCTGGGGTCCGCCTCAGTTGCGGTCGGCGCGAGCGACGCGCATCGGCTCGGGTTCGGCCGGCGCGGCGCCCATGGTGGTGGTCGATGGCTCCGGAGCAGGCGCCGCGGCGACCGGTTCGGGCGCGGGCGCCGGGGCGGCGGCCACCGGCTCGGGCGCAGGCGCCGGCGCGGCGGCGACCGGCTCGGGCTCCTTGGTCAGCGTCGCCGTGCGGGTTTCGCCGATCCAGGCCAGCACGCCGGTTTCGCCCATCGGCGTGACGTGGGTGCTTTGCTGGCCGGCGCCGATGGCGTGGTTTGTGATCAGCGGATTGGGCGGCTGGCCTTGCGCGATCGCGACACCGAGGACGGCGACCGCGGACACGCCAGCGGCGACGCCTGCGATTTTGGTGAAGAGACTCATGACGAACGCTCCTTGAAATTGGACTGCGGTTGGGATGCCGGCTTTTCATTGCCGGCTGGGTGCAAGCCTAGTGTTCGGCCAGAGTCGAAACGTCAGGTCCCACCGCCATTGCGTGTCGGACGACAGCGGCGCGGCGTGCCGCCCTCGGCCGACGCATGCCCCATCAACAGTGGCTTGCGCATGGATGAGGCAGCCGGCCTGGCGAGGGCGGGGGATGCCGGAAAGTGCCTACATCCGCACGGGCGACCGGCTTGCGCGCCGCCGCCGCGCCGTTTCGCACACTGGCGTCGCCGGCCGGGCTTCGCGCTACAACGACAGGGATCGAGCTTTCGGCACTCCGTGCGAAACGCAAGGCCATTGTCCCGCGGCCCGGCTGCATCTCCTTGCCGCGCGCCGCGCCGGGCGGAATCAGTACTGGGCGACCTTCAGCGGTGCCGCGACGTCGTGGAAGGACGCGAACACCTCGCGCAGCGCGCGCGTTTCCGGCAGCACGTAGATCACGGCGCCGGGGCCCTTCACCGCCGGCCGCAGCACGCGTTCGAAGAAGTCGACCGGCAGGTTGATGCAGCCATAGGACATTCGGTTGTCGGCGTCGGTCGGCGATTGCAGCGCCGCCAGCCGCTCCTTCTTCTTCAGGACGCGGTGCATGGACACGGCGGCGTCGTAGTCGACCCACACCACGTCCTCGCCGCGACTGGCGCTCATGCCCATCTCGGCGACGAAGCGACCGGCGGGCGTCGTGCGCTCCTCGGGGAGCACTTGCGCCACCGGCTTGTCACCGATCCCGGGCACCGTGTCGTCGCCGCGCGCGGAGCCGAGCAACGCGGGCACCGCCGCCTGCAGGCGGCCCTGCGGATCGAACGCGTAGACCTTCGCCTGCTTCTTGTCCACGATCACGAAGGCCATCTTCTGGTGATCGTTCGACTGCACCACCCAGTGCGCCATCCGGCGCACGTCCGGTGACGGGGTGCTGCCGGCGAAGTCGGCCAAGCGGTCGCCGCGCGGGACCGGCTGCGGCGCGGCAGGCGGCGGCGGGCCGGGAGGCACTGCCGCATGCCGCGGCGCCTTGGCGGGCGGGGCCACCGTGATCACCGGCGGCAGGAGCACGGCGAGCAGGGCAGCGCCGATGAGCAGGCCCTTTCGCAAGGCGTCGGCGAATTCGGACCGGGCCGGCGGCGGAATGGACGGTCGGTTCATCGATCGGTCTTGCGAAACGGCCCATCGGGCGCTGGGCCCGATGGAGACACGCGATGGTGCTTCAGTTCCGGTCAGCGCGCGTGCGGCCGCTGGTGGTCGCGGCGGGCGAGCTGGTGTCGGTGCTGGCAGCCGGCGCCGCGCCGCTGCTCGTGCTGCCGGTCGTCGAATCCGTCGTGCCCGTGCCGCTGGCGCCCATCGTGCTGCCGCTCGAACCCGTGGTGCCGCTGGCGCCCAGCGTGCCGCTGCTGCCGGCAGCGCCCGCCGCGCCGGCGTCGGTGCTGCCCGTGGTGGCGCTCGAGGTCGACCCGGACGAACCGGCCGTGCCCGAACCCGAGGTCTGCGCGATGGCGACGCCGCCCAGTGCCATGGCCGCGGCCGCCGCCAGCGCCGTCAGCGTTTGCTTGGTGGTGATCATCTGTACTCCTTGCGTGGATACCCCCGAGGGGGACGTGGTTGGAAGAAGCCGGCCTTCAGCCGGCTGCCACGCAGATTAGGGGTCCGCCCCAGCCGCCGGAAGTGGTCCATTCCAGACCGCGGCTGTAGGACTCGACCTGTCACGAGGTGCTAACGGGGCCTGCGGCCGAGGCAGCGGCGTCCTCGGCGATCCACGATTCGATCTGCAGCGCGGGATTCGCGCATTCCCAGCCCAGGGGGATGTCCTCTTCATCGCCGGTGCGAAGGAGCACGTGGGTGGCCGGCGGCATCGGTGCAGGCGAAATGTCCATGGGGCCCTCCCAGGCTTGTGAAGTGGCAGGAGGCCATCTTCGCCTGCAGAGCTTCGCGGGTGCATTCCCCGCCGGCGCGACTCGACGTCGGACAATGCCTACTTTTCGGAGCGGACCCGGCGCCGGCGCACCGCGGACGGAACGCGATCAGCGCGCGGCGAGCCGCCACAGCGACGTGAGTTCGCGCGCGCGGGCCGCATGCAGCGGGTCATCGCGGTCCATCGCCTTCGGGTGGCGCGGCTTCACTTGCGCCCGCGCGACCACCCGCAATCCGGCGGCATCGATCCACTCCTCCAGCTGGCCGGGGGCGCGCAACCCCAGGTGCTCGGCGAGGTCCGACATCACCAGCCACCCTTCCCCGCCCGGCTGCAGGTGGTCCGCGAGTCCGGCCAGGAAGCCGCGCAGCATGCGGCTGTCTTCGTCGTAAATGGCGTGCTCGAGCGGCGCGCTGGCCCGCCCCGGCAGCCACGGCGGATTGCAGACGACCAGCGGCGCGCGCCCCGGCGGGTACAGGTCGGCCGCCACGACCTCCACCAGCGACTGCAGCCCGAGCCGCGCGAGGTTCTCGCGGGCACAGGCCAGTGCCCGCGGGTCCTGGTCGGTCGCGATCGTGCGCCGCACGCCGCGCCGGGCGAGAAGCGCGGCCAGCACGCCGGTACCGGTGCCGATGTCGAAGGCCAGGTCCAGCGCCGGCAGCGGCGCGGCCGCCACCAGATCGAGGTATTCGCCGCGCACCGGCGAGAACACGCCGTAGTGCGGGTGGATGCGGTTGTCCGGCGGCGGCCCGAGCGCGGGAACTTCCACGCCCTTCTTGCGCCACTCGTGGGCACCGACCAGGCCCAGGAGTTCTCGCAGCGCGGCCACCGACGGCTCGCCGTCAGGCGGGCCCCAGGCTTCGCTGCAGGCCTGGCGCAGGTCGGGCGAGCGCGGCAGCGCGATGCCATAGTCGCCGTCGAGTTCGATCAGCAGCTTGCCCAGGATGCCCGCGCGCTGTCCCTGTCGCTGCCGGTGCTGGTGGAATGCCTCGAGCGGCGATGCGGCCGGCGCCCGGCGCCCCGTCTGCCGCTCCATGCGCCGGCCCATCGCCTGCAGCAGCTGCCGGGCGTTGTGGAAGTCGCTGCGCCACACCATGGCCGTGCCTTCGCTGGCGAAGCGCACCGCCTGGGCCGCCGAGACCGTGTCGTCCACCGGCAGCACGCGCCGGGGCGGCGGCAAGCCCGCCTCGGAGCGCCAGCGCGCCCGGCGCGGCGTCCCGGCTTCCGTCCATTCCAGGACCGGGTGGCTCACGCCGCGGCCTTGCGTCCGGCCAGCCTCTGTCCGAGGGTGACCACGCCCAGCACGATGGCGCCGGCGAACACGCCCGCGAGTCCGTTCAGCGCCGTCGAGACCAGCACGCCGGCACCGGCTGCCATGCCGTGCGCCAGCGCCTCGATGGCATGGCCGATGGCGGGAACGCCGTGCACCAGGATGCCGCCGCCGACCAGGAACATGGCGGCCGTGCCGGCGACCGACAGCGCCTTCATGAGCCACGGCGCCAGGCGCAGGATGCCCTGGCCGACGGCCCGCGCGGTGGCCGCCGCCCTGCGGCTGAGGTACAGGCCGAGATCGTCCAGCTTCACGATGCCGGCCACCAGCCCATAGACGCCGACGGTCATCAGCACGGCGATGGCGCCGAGCACCGCCACCTGCACCATGAACCGGCTCTCGGCCACGGTGCCCAGGGTGATGGCGATGATTTCGGCGGACAGGATGAAGTCGGTGCGAACCGCCCCCTTGATCTTTTCCTTCTCGAGCGCGCGCAGGTCCACCTGCGGATCCGCGACCGCCCGCGCCAGTTCCTGGTGGTGCGCCTCGTCCTCGGCCCGGCTGTGCAGGAACCTGTGGGCCAGTTTCTCGAAACCTTCGTAGCAGAGGAACGCGCCGCCGACCATCAGCAGCGGCGTGACGGCCCATGGCGCGAACGCGCTGATCGCCAGCGCGGCCGGCACCAGGATCGCCTTGTTGACGAACGAGCCCCGCGCGACCGCCCACACCACCGGCAGTTCGCGGTCGGCTTGCAGGCCCGAGACCTGGTTGGCGTTGAGCGCCAGGTCGTCGCCGAGGACACCGGCGGTCTTCCTGGCGGCCACTTTCGACAGCACGGACACGTCGTCGAGGATGGTCGCGATGTCGTCCAGCAGCGCGAGCAGGCTCGATGCCATCAGGTCCCCTTCAGTCCAGCGGCCGCCGCAGCCGGATCTCTTCCAGCTTCACGCCGCCGACCAGCGCCGTCTTGGCGGTGTTCAGCTCGCGCTTGAAGCCGGCGTGGTCCGCGAACCGCAGGGCGCGTTCGTTGCACAAGGGAACCCACATGGTCACCTCGGTGCAGCCTTCCTCCATCAGCCCTTCGCGGGCGGCATCCCACAGCGCCAGTCCGGCGCCCCGGCCCCAATGCGCCGGATCGACGTACAGCGCCCAGATCTCGCCGGTGGTCGGTTTCGACTTCGGATCGCGCGAGCGGTCATACCCGACGAATCCCACCACCTGTCCGCCGGCGGCGGCCACCTGGACCAGCGGCTCGCCGTATTCGATGGCATCGCGCCAGAACGCGCGGCGCTGCTCGATCGGCGGCACCTTGGGCGCCTCCTGCACGAGGCCCTCGTAGGCGGCGTGGGAGGACGCCGCATGGACGTCGGTGATGGGGGATGTGTCTGAGGCCTGCGCGGGCCGCACCTGGTAGCTGGACATTGCGTGGTCGTTCCTTCGGCCTGATTATGATGGGCCATGAGTCAAGAAGAGCGAGGCGCGGCGGACGGCGCGCCCGAGGCCGCCGCCGGGTTCCAGGTGCGATTCGAGGACGGCAGCGCCGCCTTTGCTGCCGGATCGGACGAGGCGCTGTTGCACGCCGCCGCGCGGGCCGGCCTGGAGCTGCCCAGTTCGTGCCGCAACGGCACCTGCCGCACCTGCATGTGCCAACTGGTCAGCGGCGAGGTCGCCTACCGCATCCGCTGGCCGGGCCTGCTGCCGGAGGAGAAGGCCGCGGGCTGGATCCTGCCTTGCATCGCCCATCCGCAGTCGGACCTCGTGCTGCGCCGCGACCGGCCGCGCATCGACTGGCGCCACCAGCGGGATCAGTAATTGCCGGTCGTGTACGGGCTGCGCCGCACATGGCGCTGCTCGCCGTCGGGCTTGGCGTCGGCGCTCGGGTCGGGCTCGTGCTCGACCTCGTTGGTGCCGCGCTCCTGGCTACCCGGCGCAGGTTTGCGCTGCGGCTCGCCGGGCGCCCCCGGCGGTTGCGGTTTCGGCGTGGTCATCGTCGATCTCCAGTGCCATGGTCGCGTTCAATCTATCGGCGCGGCGCCGGCGCGCGTGTAGGACTCGCCCGCGGCCGCCCGTGCGATGGCATAGTGACCGGGCCGTGATACCGAAAAGATACCTGCTGTTCCTTGCGTCGGCCCTGCTCGTGCCGGCCGCTGCCGCCGCGCCGGTGTTTGAAGACACCATGGCCCAGCGCGTCCTCGCCTGCAGCGCCTGCCACGGCAAGGAGGGCCGCGCCGGGCCCGACGGCTACTATCCGCGCATCGCCGGCAAGCCGGCGGGCTACCTGTACAACCAGTTGCTGAACTTCCGCGACGGCCGGCGCCGTTACGGCTTGATGGCCCGCCTGCTCGATCCGCTCTCCGACCAGTACCTGCACGACATCGCGCGCCACTTCGCCGCACTGGACCTGCCCTACCCGGCGCCCCGGCCCGCCGCCGTCGCGCCCGCGGTGCTGCAGCGCGGCGAGGTCCTGGCACGGCACGGGGACGCCGCCGCGCAGCTGCCGCCCTGTACGCAATGCCATGGTGAGCACCTGACCGGCGTCGCGCCGAACACCCCGGGCCTGCTGGGACTGCCGCGCGACTACCTGAATGCCCAGCTGGGCGCGTGGCGTGCCGGCGAACGCCGCGCCCATGCACCCGACTGCATGGCGCAGATCGCGCGGCGGCTGTCGGCGCCCGACGTCACGGCGGTGACCGCCTGGCTGGCCGCGCAGCCGGTGCCCGCAGATGCCCGCCCGGCGGCCACCTTGCCGAAGCCGCCGTCGATCGCCTGCGGCAGCGCCGCGCTGCCGGCGGGAGGGGCGCGACGATGACAGCGGGCAGGTTCGCGCCGGGCCTGCTCGCGATCGCCGCGGCGGCGGCGCTGGCGTGGTTCGCATGGCCGGATCGGACGGACGGCGACGCCGCCGCCGACGGGGCGGCCACCGCCGCCAGCATCGCGCGCGGCGCCTACCTCGTGCGGGTCGGCAACTGCATCGCCTGCCACACCGAGCGCGGCGGTGTTGCGTTCGCGGGCGGCCGGCCGATCGAAACGCCGTTCGGCACCGTGTTCTCGACCAACCTGACGCCGCACCCGGACACCGGCCTGGGCGCCTGGACGCGGGCGGACTTCCGGCGCGCGTTGCACGAAGGCCGCTCGCGCGACGGGCGCCTGCTCACGCCGGCGTTCCCCTATCCCAATTACACGGTCGTGGCGCGCGCCGACGCCGACGCGATGTACGACTACCTGCGCAGCCTGCCTGCCACCCGCAAGCCCAACCGCCCGCACCGGCTGGACTGGCCTTACGGAACGCAGGCGGCGCTGATGCTGTGGCGGGCGCTGTACTTCCAGCCGGGACCCGGGCGCGAGCAGCCGCCGGCCGGCGAGCGCGAGCGCGGCGCCTACCTCGTGCAGGGCCTGGGCCATTGCGGCGCCTGCCACGGCCCGCGCAACGCGCTGGGCGCCAGCAGCGGCCTGATGGACCTGTCCGGCGGCCTGATTCCGATGCGCAACTGGTACGCCCCGTCGCTGACGTCGCGCGCCGAGGCGGGCGTCGCGGATTGGCCGCTGGCGGAGGTCGAGCGCCTGCTGGCGACCGGCGTGTCGGCCTCGGCCACCGTCCTGGGGCCGATGGCCGAGGTGGTCCTGCACAGCACCCAGTACCTGGCGCCGGCCGACCTGCGTGCGATGGCGGTGTTCCTGCGCACGCTGCCGCAGGCCGCCACGACCGGGGGCGGCGGGCCGGCTCCGGCACCGCCTCGCGACGTGGCCGAGCGCGGCGCCAAGCTGTACGAGGAGCACTGCGCCGCCTGCCACGGCGAGCGCGGCGAGGGCGTGCGCGGCGCCTATCCCGCGCTCGCCGGCAACCGCGCCGTCACCTTGCCGGTGACGGCCAACCTGGTGCAGGTCGTCCTGCACGGCGGATTTGCGCCGGCGACCGCGGGCAATCCCCGACCGTTCGGAATGCCGCCGTTTGCGACCGTGCTCCGGGACGCGGATGTGGCGGCCGTGCTCAGCCACATCCGGACGTCCTGGGGCAACCGGGCGGCGCCCGTGCCGGAGCTGGCGGTCAGCCGGCAGCGGGCCAGCACCTACTGACGAACCAACCGGCGCTGGGCACAATCCCACGGAGGGATAGCTGCTCCATGGAACTGCGTTCGGTCGACCTGCCTTCCGCCGTGATCGGCTCGCTCCTGCTCGGTGGCATGCCGGGCCGGTTCGAGTGCTGGACGAACTTCGAGAAGCGAGCGCGCACGGCCTCGCTCGGATTGGTCGTCTGCCTCACCCCGGACGCGGAGATCGAGGAGTTGTCGCCGCGTTACCACGCCGCGCTGGCGCAGGGCTTGCTTCCATTTCGGTGGCTCCATCTGCCGATGCGCAATTTCGGCCTGCCGGAGGACCCGGCGGCATTTCGCGCCGGCGTCCACGAGATCGCCCAGGCCCTGCGGGGCGGGGACACCGTCATGCTGCACTGCGCGGCCGGCCTGGGCCGCACCGGATCAGCGGCCGCCTGCGTGCTGAAGGCGCTGGGCCTCGAGACGGAGGAGGCGCTGCGGCGGGTGCGCGAGGCCGGCTCGAATCCGCAGAACGCGAAGCAGTCGGGCCTGGTGACCTGGTTCTGATCAGCCGTCGGGTTCGTCCACCGGCGCGATGCGCTGGCCGGCCACGGCCCGCAACTGCGCGGCGGTGACCAGCGCCGGCGCGATGTCCGCCAGCGGCACGAGCACGAAGGCGCGCTCGAACATGCGCGGATGCGGCACCGTCAGCGTGGGGCTTTGCACCCGGGCGCCGCCGAAGAGCAGCAGGTCGAGGTCCAGCGTGCGCGGCGCGTTGCGGTACGGGCGCTCACGGCCGGCCTGCGCCTCGATCGCCTGCAGGCACGCGAGCAGTTCGGGGGCGCCGAGCCGGGTCTCGATCTCCGCCACCGCGTTCACGTAGTCGGGGCCGCCGGCGTCGACCGGCGCCGTGCGGTACAGCGGCGACCGGCGGACGAGCCGCGTGTGCGGTAGCGCGCCCACGGCGTCGATGCCGTCGCGCACCGCCCGCACCGCGTCGCCGAGGTTCGCGCCGAGCGCCACGTACGCGGTGACCGGCGCGCGCGCCATGGCGTCAGCTGTCGCCCTGCGGCGAGCCCGGCTCGGCGGGGCCCGGCCCGCCGGCGCCGGCCGGCTTGCGGCGGCGGCGACGGCGCTTGCGCGGCGCGTCGGCGCCGCCCTCGGCGCCCTCGGCGCCCGCGTCGGCACCCTCCGGCTCCGGACCCCTGCCGTCGATGACCGGCGTCGGCTCGCCCGCGGGCGGCGCCGGCGGCCGGGGGGCACGCACGCGCCGCTGCCCGCGGTGCTGTTCCTGCCGCAATTGCGCCACCAGGTCCTCCCGCAGCTCGTCGCTCGCCAGGCTGAATTCCTGCCACCAGTCGGCCAGCACCACGTCCACCTCGCCGGTTTCGGCGCGCAGCCGCATGAAGTCGAAGGCGGCCCGGAAACGCGGCTGCTCGACGAGGCTGAACGGCGTGTGGCCGACGCGCTTCTCGAAGCGCGGCTGCATCATCCAGATCTCGCGCATGTCCGCGCCCAGCTTGCCGCGCCCGGACACGTCGCCGATGCGCGCGTTGAACACGTCGTCGATCGCGTCCTGCAGCGCGGGGAAGGGATGCTGCTTGCCGGCCAGGCGCTGCGCCCACCCGTCGCGCACGTCGGACCACAGCACGCACGCGAGCAGAAAGCTGGCGGCCACCGGCTTTTCCTCGCCGACGCGCCGGTCGGTGTCCTGCAGGGCGGCCTTCACGAAGGGCTGGTCGGCGCGTTCGACCACCAGGTCCAGCAGGGGATAGATGCCCTTGGCCATGCCCAGCAGCTTGAGCTGGTCGATGGTCGCCAGCGAGTGGCCGGTCTGCAGCAGCTTGAGCATCTCGTCGAAGAGCCGGCTCTGCGGCACGTCGGCCAGCAGGGCCCGGCACTCCATCAGCGGCCTGGCCGTCTTGGGCTCGATCTTGAAGCCCAGGGCACTGAGCTTGGCCGCGAAGCGCACGGCCCGGATCAGGCGCACCGGGTCTTCGCGGTAGCGCGTCAGCGGGTCGCCGATCATCCGGATGACGCGCTTCTTGGCGTCCTTGATGCCGCCGTGGTAGTCGACCACGGTCCGCGTCTCGGGGTCGTAGTACATCGCGTTGATCGTGAAGTCGCGGCGGGTCGCGTCCTCCTCCTGCGGCCCCCACACGTTGTCACGCAGCACGCGGCCGCTGGAATCGACCGCGTGCTTGAGGCCCGCGAGCTCGTTCTTGCTGGTCTTCTCGTTGCCGGCCACCGCCGCTTCCGCCGCGGCATTGTCCATGTAGGCGCGAAAGGTGGAAACCTCGATCACCTCGTGCTCGCGGCCGCGCCCGAACACCACGTGCACGATGCGGAAGCGCCGGCCGATGATGAAGGCCCGGCGGAACAGCGACTTCACCTGCTCGGGCGTGGCGCTGGTCGCGACGTCGAAGTCCTTGGGTCGCAGGCCCACCAGGAGGTCGCGCACGGCCCCGCCGACGATGTACGCCTCGTGCCCGGCCTCCTTGAGCGTGTGCACCACGTTGGCGGCGCGCTCGTCCACCAGCGATGGGTCGATGCCGTGTTCCTGGGGGCCCACTTCCTGGCGCTTGCCGAAGCTGGGGCGGGCGGCATTGTTGCCGAACAGATTGGCGATGAATTTCTTGATCATGTGTGCGTGAACAGGTCCAGGATACGCCAGCCGCGTTGCAGGGCAATGGCGCGCAGCCGTTCCTCGGCGTTGGTGGCCACCGGGTGGTCCACCTGCTCGAGCAGCGGCAGGTCGTTCATGGAATCCGAATAGAAGGTGGCTTCGACGTCGTGCCAGTCGAGGCCGCGCTGGCGCAGCCACTGCGCGACGCGGGTGATCTTGCCTTCGCGCAGCGACGGCACCCCCACGATCTCGCCCGTGATCCAGCCGCCGGCGCCGCGCTCCAGCTCCACGGCGATCAGTTCCGCGACCCCGAACGCCTGCGCGATCGGGCGCGTCACGAATTCGTTGGTCGCGGTGACGATCACCGTGACGTCCCCGGCCCGCTGGTGGCTGCGCACGAGGTCGAGCGCCGCGGGCCGGATCGCCGGCTCGATGACGGACTGCATGAACTGCCGGTGCGCGGCCAGCCCTTGCGCTGGACTGCGCTGGCGCAGCGCCTCCGTCGCGAAGCGCACGTAGTCGTGCACGTCCAGCGTGCCGGCCTTGTAGTGCTCGTAGAACTCGTCGTTGCGCTGCCTGAAGCGCACCGGGTCGGTCCAGCCAAGGACCTGGGTGAACTCGCCCCAGGCATGGTCGGAATCGATCGGCAGGAGCGTGTGGTCCAGGTCGAACAGCGCGATCCTGGTCTTGGCGTTGGTCACTGGTTCTCCAGCATCGATCGGATCAGCGGGATGGTGATCGCGCGCTTGGTCTGCAGCGCATAGCCGTCCAGTTGGTCCAGCAGCTGCATCAGGCTGCCCAGGTCGCGCGAGAACCGCGTGAGCATGAAGTCCATGACGTCGTCACCGAGGAAGATGCCGCGATCGTCCGCGGCCTGCCGCAGCACCGCGCGCCGCTCCGGCTCGCTCAGCACCTGCAGCTGGAACACATGACCCCAGCCGAGGCGCGTGCGCAGGTCCTCGCGCAGGCGCAGGTCGGCCGGCGGGACGGCGCCGGCGGCCAGCACGCCGCGCTGCAGCGTCTGCGCGTTGACGAACCAGTTGAACGCCGCGTGCTGCTGCACCGCGGTGTAGCCGTGGACGTCGTCCATCAGAACGACGGCCCATGCCTCGTCGAACTCCGGCGGCTCGTGCACCGAGGGGTCGAGCCAGCCGGCCGCCGCGCCCTGTTCGCGCAGGGCCTCCGCCACCGCCTTGAGCAGATGGGTCTTGCCGCTGCCGCCCGCGCCCCACAGGTAGGTGGGGACCGGCGAGCGCGTCGGGCTGCCGGCCCACAGCCGCAGGTGCGCCAGCGCCGCCTCGTTGGGTCCGGCGCAGAAGCTCGCGAGCGTGGGGCCGCCGGCCAGGCCGATGTCCAGGGCGATCTGTTTCATCATCGTCGTCAGCTCTGGTACAGGTTGCTGCGGATGTAGCCGGCGCGCAGGCGCCGGATGGCGACCAGCAGCACGGCGCTGGCCGGGAGCGCGACCAGCACGCCCACGAAGCCGAACAACTGGCCGAAGGCGAGCAGCGCGAAGATCACCATCAGCGGATGCAGCCCGATGCGCGTGCCCACCAGCTTGGGCGTGAGGTACAAACCTTCGATCACCTGGCCGCTGCCGTAGACGACGGCCACCATCACCAGCGCCTTGACCGAGGCGAACTGCAGGAAGCCGGCCAGCAGCGCCATCATCAGGCCGATGCCGAAGCCGACATACGGCACGAACATCGCCAGGCCGGTGAACAGGCCGATCGGCAGCGCGAGGTCGAGTCCGAACAGTGCCAGGCCGGTGCTGTAGTAGACGCCCATCGTGAGCATCACCAGCAACTGCCCGTGCAGGTACTGGCCCAGGACCTGGTCGGCCTCGGCCGCGAACGAGTCGAAGCCGGGCCGCGCCCGGGGCGGCACCAGCGCGAGCAGCAGCGCGACGAATGCCTTCCAGTCCAGCAGCAGGTAGAAGAGCGCCACCGGCACCAGCACGGTGTAGCCGACCACGATCAGGGCGACGCTGCCCCCCAGCTTCAGCGAGGACAGCACCGAGGTCACGGCCGCCTCGTAGTTGGCGTTGAGGTATTCGACCAGCCGCGCCTTCAGGCTGCCCAGGTCCAGCGGCACGTAAATGCCGTATTGCTGGAGCAGCGGGGTGAGCGAGGCGTTGAGGCGGTCGAACAGCATCGGCAGCTGCTCGCGCATCAACGGGATTTCCTTGACCAGGATCGGCGCGATCAGCAGCACCAGTCCGATCAGCACCAGGATGAGGAGCAGTTCGACCACGATCACGGCGAGCAGCCGCGGCAGCCGCCCGCGGCCCAGTTCGTCCAGCCGGTCCACCAGCGGCGTGAGGGCGTACGCCAGCACGGCGGCGATCACGAACGGCGTCAGCACCGGCCCCAGCAGCCACAGCGCCAGGAATGCCAGGAAGCCGATCAGCAGCCAGGCTGAAACGCGCTTCTGGGAGGTGGTGAACTGCATCGAGGGGCCGGGCTGGGGGAGGTAGGCCGGCGCGGCCACAAAGGCGGCGCCGGCGGAGGGCGAAAGCTAGAATCTCGCAAATTCTATCGGTCCCGCCCCCGGCGGGGCCGCCCACCGATCCATGAGCTCCTCCCCCCTCTCCTACAAAGACGCCGGCGTCGACATCGCGGCCGGCGACGCGCTGGTCGAGCGCATCAAGCCGCTGGCCCGCAAGACGATGCGCGAGGGCGTGCTGGGCGGCATCGGCGGCTTCGGCGCGCTGTTCGAGGTGCCCAAGCGCTATCGCGAGCCGGTCCTGGTGAGCGGCACCGACGGCGTCGGCACCAAGCTGAAGCTCGCGTTCGAGTGGAACATGCACGACACGGTGGGCATCGACCTGGTCGCCATGAGCGTCAACGACGTGCTGGTCCAGGGCGCCGAGCCGCTGTTCTTCCTCGACTATTTCGCCTGCGGCAAGCTCGACGTGGACACGGCGGCCGCCGTGGTCGGCGGCATCGCCCGCGGATGCGAGCTCTCCGGCTGCGCCCTGATCGGCGGCGAAACGGCGGAAATGCCGGGCATGTACCCGGCCGGCGAATACGACCTGGCCGGATTCGCCGTCGGCGCGGTGGAGAAGTCGAAGATCCTGACCGGCGCCACGGTGCAGCCGGGCGACATCGTGCTGGGGCTGGCCTCCAGCGGGGCCCATTCCAACGGCTTTTCGCTGGTGCGCAAGTGCATCGAGCGCGCCGCGGGGAGCCTGCCCGCGACGCTCGACGGCAAGCCCTTCCGCGAGGCGGTGATGACCCCCACCCGCCTGTACGTCAAGAACGTGCTGGCGGTGCTGGCGCAGCACCCGGTCAAGGCGCTGGCCCACATCACCGGCGGCGGCCTGCTGGAAAACATCCCGCGCGTGCTGCCTGATGGCTGCGCCGCCCGTCTCAAGGCGGGCAGCTGGCCGCAAAGCGAGTTGTTCGCCTGGTTGCAGCGCACCGCGGGCATAGCCGACGACGAGATGAACCGCACCTTCAACAACGGCATCGGCATGGTGGTCGTGGTCCCGGCCGCCGCCGCGGCGCCCACCGCCGCGATGCTGCGCCAGCAGGGCGAGACCGTGTACGAGATCGGCGTCATCGCGCTGCGCGACGGCGGCGCGCCGGTCGTGATCGCCTGACCATGGCGGCCCCGGGCAGCGCCCGGCCGCGCCTGCCGCCCGCCATCTGGGCGCTGGGCTTCGTCAGCCTCCTGATGGACGTCTCCTCGGAGCTGATCCACAGCCTGCTGCCGGTCTTTCTCGTCACCGGCCTGGGCGCCAGCGTCCTCATGGTCGGCCTGATCGAGGGCTTCGCCGAGGCGACCGCCCTCATCGTGAAGGTCTTCTCCGGCGCCATCAGCGACTACTGGGGCCGGCGCAAGCCGATGGCGGTGCTGGGCTACGGCCTGGGCGCCCTGTCCAAGCCGCTGTTCGCCCTGGCGACCACCTCCGGGCTGGTGCTCGGGGCGCGGCTGATCGACCGGATCGGCAAGGGCCTGCGCGGTGCGCCGCGCGACGCGCTGGTGGCCGATATCGCCCCGCCGTCGATTCGCGGCGCCGCCTTCGGCCTGCGCCAGTCGCTGGACACCGTGGGCGCCTTCCTCGGCCCGCTGCTCGCGATCGGGTTGATGCTGCTGTGGGCCAACGATTTCCGGGCCGTGTTCTGGGTGGCCGTGATCCCGGGCGTGCTGTCGGTCGCGCTGCTGGTGTTCGGCGTGCGCGAGCCCGAGCATCCGGCCGGCCACCGGCGCACCAACCCCATTCGCCGCGAGAACCTGGCGCGGCTGGGGCGGGCGTACTGGTGGGTGGTGGGCGCCGGGGCGGTCTTCACCCTCGCCCGCTTCAGCGAGGCCTTCCTGGTGCTGCGGGCCCAGCAAGGCGGCCTGGCGCTGGCCTGGACGCCGCTGGTGCTGATCGCGATGAACGTGGTCTACGCCGCCGGGGCGTACCCGTTCGGCAAGCTGGCGGACGGGATGAGCCACCGCACCCTCCTTGCCTGGGGCCTGGCGGTGCTGATCGCGTCCGACCTGCTGCTCGCGGCATCGAATGCCGGCCCGCTGTTGTGGACGGGGATCGCCTTGTGGGGCCTGCACATGGCCATGACGCAGGGACTGCTGGCAACGATGGTGGCCGACACCGCCCCGCCCGACCTGCGCGGGACCGCCTTCGGCTTCTTCAATCTCGTGAGCGGCATCGCGCTGCTGGTCGCGAGCGGGCTGGCCGGCTTGTTGTGGGACACCTGGGGCGCGCCGGTCACTTTCCTGGCCGGCGCCGCCTTCAGCGCGCTGGCGCTGGTGCTGCTCGTGGTGCGAAGACGCTAGTTCCTGGCCCGGCGCAGGTCGGCCACTCGGTCGGCGATGGCGTCGATGTCCAGCGCGTCCTGGGCGTGCACCAGATAGGTCTCGAGGTCACGCACGGCCAGGCTGCTGTGCCCCTGCTCGGCATGGGCCAGGCCCCGGTCGCGGTATTCGCCCCAGGCTTCCGGCAGCAGGATGATCAGCCGGTCCTGGACGGCGATCAGCCGGGTCCAGTCTTCCTGCGCCTGGTGGATCTCCTTGAGGTTGCGCAGCATGCGGGCGATGATGTCGCGCGCCGGCGCGGCCTGCAGGTACAGGCCCAGCGGCACCTCGAACTCGTCGACCAGGCCGCTGCTGCGCTTGTAGGGCTCCAGTCGCTCGGCCAGTTCCTCGCGCGAGAGCGACTGGCCGGTGAACGGGTCGATGACGACCTGCCCCTTGGGCAGGTTCACCTTGACCATGAAGTGCCCCGGGAAGCAGACGCCGCGGGCGTGCAGCCCCAGGCCCTGCGCGAGCTCGATCCAGAGCACGGCCAGGGAGATCTGGATGCCGCGCCGGGTGCGCAGCACCACGTTGATGTGGCTGTTGTCGGGGTCGCAGTAGTCGTTGACGTTGCCGCCGAAGCTCAGGTCCCGGAAGAAGAACTGGTTGAGCGCCCGCAGCCGCTGCAGCGGCGCCGCGTCGGCGGGCAGCCGGCGCTTCAGGCGCGCCAGGAGCTGGTCGACGTCACCGAGGACCTGCTGCACGTCGAGATCGGGGTATTCGTCCTGGGCGATGCTGGCCGCGGCCTCCAGCAGCGGGAACTGGTCGTCGCTCTGCACCAGCACGCTGAAATACTCCAGGGGCGTCGGCGCTGACAGATTCAACCGCATGAGCTGTTTTGTAATGGAGCCGCCTGCCCGCGTCAAGAGACACGGGCAGCCGCATTGACCTAGCGCGTGACAAACTGCCGCAGCTTCACGCCGGCGGCCCAGAGCGCTACAAAGTAGATAGCAGCCGAACCCGCGAGCATGGCCGCCATCAGGCCGGCGCGCTCCCATTGCTGGGCCCGCAGGGCGACCCACGGGAAGCTGGCGGCGGCCCACAGGAGGAACACGGCGAGCAGCGCGCTGGCGGCGAGCACCTGCAGGCCGAACCGGCCCCAGCCCGGCGCCGGGCGGTAACTGCCGCGCCGCAACAGCCCCGCCAGCAGCCAGCCGGCGTTGATGAGGGCGCCGAGCCCGATCGACAGCGCCAGGCCCGCGTGCTTCAGGACGGGCACCAGCGCCAGATTCAGCAGCTGGGTGATCACCAGGACCACGATCGCGATGCGCACTGGCGTGCGGATGTCACGGCTGGCGTAGAAGCCGGAAGCCAGCACCTTGACGGCCACCAGCCCGAGCAGGCCGGCGCCATAGCCCGCGAGGGCCAGGGAGACCTGCGTCACGTCGCTGTCCTTGAACGCGCCGTAGTGGAACACCGTCGCCACCAGCGGCTGCGCGAACAGCAGCAAGGCGATGGACGAGGGCACGGCCAGCAGCACGACCAGCCGCAAGCCCCAGTCGAGCATCGCCGAATACCGCTCGGCATCCCCGCTGGCGCGCGCGCCGGCCAGCTGTGGCATCAGCACCACTCCGAGCGCAACCCCGAGCATCGCGGTCGGGAACTCCATCAGGCGGTCGGCATAGGTCAGCCAGGTCACGCTCCCGGTCGGCAGCCACGAGGCGATCTGGGTATTGATCAGAAGCGAGACCTGCGCCACCCCGACGCCCAGCAGCGCGGGCACCATCATCGCGGCGACGCCGCGCATGCCGGGGTCGGTCCAGGCCGCGCGCAGCCTGGACCAGGCCAGGCCGATGCGGGGCAGCAGGCCCAGGCGCGCCAGGGCCGGGATCTGCACCGCGAGCTGGAGCACGCCGCCGAGCATCACCCCGGCGGCCATGGCGTAGATCGGCTCGATGCCGTGGGCGCGGAACCACGGCGCCCCCAGCCACGCGGCGGCGATCATGGCCACGTTCAGCAGCACCGGCGTCGCCGCCGGGACGGCGAACCGCTTCCAGGTGTTCAGGATCCCCGAGGACAGCGCCACCAGGGACATGAACCCGATGTACGGGAACATCCAGCGCGTCATCAGCACGGCCGCCTCGAAACTCCCGGGATTCTTCTGGAACCCGCTCGCCAGGGCCCAGACCAGGACCGGCGCGCCGGCCACCCCGATGGCGCAGGTGAGCAGCAAGGCCCAGGCCAGCGCGGTGGCGACGCTGTCGATCAGCCGCCGGGTGGCCTCCTCGCCATCGGTTTCCTTCGAATGGGCGAGCGTCGGCACGAAGGCCTGGCTGAACGCCCCCTCGGCGAACAGCCGGCGGAACAGGTTGGGGATTCGGAAGGCGACGTTGAAGGCGTCCGTGAGCCCCGACGCGCCGAAGGTGGCCGCCATCAGCAGTTCGCGCACCAGCCCGGTGATGCGCGATGCCAGCGTGAACAGGGAAACGGTGGAGGCGGCTTTGAAAAGGCTCATGGAGCGTGCCGAGTGTATCTGGCGCCCCCGGTCGCCCGGTCCGCGCGGCTCGAGCGTCCGCGGCCCCTGCGCATTCCGGGAACGTCTCGCCTGCTCGGATTGCCGCCCGGCGGAATCCCCCACAGCCGCCGAGCGGGGGTCGAAGGCTATAATAGCGGGCTTTGCTGCGCATCATCCTCAGACACAAGGACACATCACCATGGCATCAGCCAAACCCAAGAAGAAGAACCCGCGCCTGGCGTCGGGCCGCAAGCGCGCCCGCCAGGACGTCAAGCTCAACGCCGCGAACACCTCGCTGCGCTCCAAGTACCGCACCGCGGTGAAGAACGTCGAGAAGGCCGTCGCCGCCGGCGACAAGACCAAGGCGACCGAAGCCTTCGCCAAGGCCCAGAGCATCGTCGATACCGTCGCCGACAAGCAGATCTTCCACAAGAACAAGGCCGCTCGCGACAAGAGCCGCCTGGCCGCCAAGGTCAAGGCCCTGGCCACCGCCGCCGCCTGACGGAATCCAGGTCACCAGCCCGGCGTCCTGACCGGGGTTCGCCCCACCAGGAAGCCGCCGTTTGAAACGGGTGCGCTGCCAGCAAAGCGGAAAGCCGTCGCAAGACGGCTTTTTTGTTGCCCGACCGCCGGCCCGTACTCGCCGGCTCTGTGCCTAAAATCACGCTTCAACGGCTCACTTCGTTGGGCCGCTTCTTTTTTGGAGATTCAGTGATGGCTTTGATCGAGGCTGTTTCGCCCCACGTCATGAACACCTACGGCCGCGTGCCGATCGCCCTGTCGCACGGGCGAGGCGTGCGCGTGTGGGACGTGAACGGCAAGGAGTACCTCGACGGCCTGGCCGGCATCGCCGTGAACACCCTCGGCCACAACCATCCGAAACTGGTGCCGGCGCTGCAGGACCAGGTCGCCAGGCTGATCCACACGTCCAACTACTACCACGTGCCCCTGCAGGAGCAGCTGGCCGCCCGGCTGGTCGAGATCTCGGGCATGACCAACGTCTTCTTCTGCAACAGCGGGCTGGAGGCCAACGAGGCGGCGCTCAAGCTGGCGCGCAAGTACGGGCACGACCGCGGCATCGAGCGGCCGCAGGTCGTGGTCTACGACAGGGCGTTCCATGGCCGCAGCATCGCCACGCTGTCCGCCACCGGCAACGAGAAGGTCCAGAAGGGCTTCGAGCCCCTGGTCGAAGGCTTCATCCGGGTGCCGCTGAACGACATCGAGGCGCTGAAGCGGGCCACCGAAGGCAATCGCAACGTCGCCGCTGTGTTCTTCGAGACGATCCAGGGCGAAGGCGGCATCAACCCGATGCGCATCGAGTACCTGCAGCAGGTGCGCAAGCTGTGCGACGAGCGCGAGTGGCTGCTGATGATCGACGAAGTGCAGTGCGGCATGGGCCGCACCGGCAAGTGGTTCGCGCACCAGTGGGCCGGCATCACCCCCGACGTGATGCCGCTGGCCAAGGGCCTGGGGTCCGGCGTGCCGATCGGCGCCGTGGTCGCTGGTCCCCGCGCGGCGAACATCTTCCAGCCCGGCAATCACGGCACGACGTTCGGGGGCAACCCGCTGGCGATGCGCGCCGGCGTCGAGACCGTCCGGATCATGGAGGAGGACCGGCTGCTGGACAACGCGGCCCGGGTCGGCGGCCACCTCAAGGCGGCGCTCACGCGCGAGCTCGGCGGGTTGCGCGACGTCGTCGAGGTCCGCGGCCAGGGGCTGATGATCGGGGTCGAGCTGGCCCGGCCGTGCGGCGTGCTGGTGCAGCGCGCCGCCGACATGGGCCTTCTCATCAGCGTCACGGCGGACACCGTCGTGCGGCTGGTGCCGCCCCTCATCCTCACCGAAGCGGAAGCGGACGAGATCGTCGCCATCCTGGCGCCGCTCGTGCGGGGCTTCCTCGCCGAATGACCATGGCCCTGCAGCACTACCTCCAGTTCAGCGACCTGTCCGCCGGTGCCTACGCCTGGCTGTTCGAGCGCGCCGCGACCATCAAGCGCAAGTTCAAGGCCTACGAGACCTACCACCCGCTGGCCGACCGCACGCTGGCGATGATCTTCGAGAAGGCCTCGACCCGCACCCGCGTGAGCTTCGAGGCCGGCATGTACCAGCTGGGCGGCAGCGTGGTGCACCTGACGACCGGCGACACCCAGCTCGGCCGCGCCGAGCCGATCGAGGACAGCGCCAAGGTGATCAGCCGCATGGTCGACCTGGTGATGATCCGCACCTACGGCCAGGACAAGATCGAGCGCTTTGCCGCGCACTCGCGGGTGCCGGTGATCAACGGGCTCACGAACGAGTTCCACCCCTGCCAGATCATGGCGGACATCTTCACGTTCCTCGAGCACCGCTGCGCCGACGCCGACGGCAGGCTGCACCTGGACGCGCTCAAGGGCAAGGTCGTGGCCTGGGTCGGCGACGGCAACAACATGGCCAACACCTGGCTGCAGGCGGCCGAGCTGCTCGGTTTCACCGTGCACGTCAGCACGCCCAGCGGCTACGAGGTGGACCAGACCGTGGCCGGCCTGCGCAGCAACGAGAGCTACAAGGTCTTCAAGGACCCGATGCAGGCCTGCCGCGGCGCCGACCTGGTGACCACCGACGTCTGGACCAGCATGGGCTACGAGGCCGAGAACGAGGCGCGCAAGAAGGCCTTCGCCGACTGGTGCGTCGACCGGGACATGATGCGCGTGGCCAGGCCGGACGCCCTCTTCATGCACTGCCTGCCCGCCCACCGCGGCGAGGAAGTCGAGGCCGAGGTCATCGACGGCCCCCAGTCAGTCGTCTGGGACGAGGCAGAAAACAGAATGCATGTGCAGAAGGCACTCATGGAGTACCTTCTGCTCGGCAGGGTTGGCTGAAAGCCAAGCCTGACAGGCCTCGCGGGCGAGCATCGGGGCACCGGCCGGCGACGGGGGGTGCCTCGGACTCCGGCCTCTCGCGGTCGACCACCCGGGCGCGCCCGCGCCGGTGCGTCAACATCGTCGTTGGCACTTGAGCCTGGCGGGCCACCGCGAATGGGGCCTGCGCCGAGACACCCCCCATCACCGGCCTCGAAGCTGCATGGTTGGCGCGCGCCAGGAACCCCGCGTCAGCGGGTGCGTCCCTTCCAGGCAGGAGCACTCACGCCGCAGCCGGCGGGGCCAGCCGCATGCCGCTGCGCGGCGGCAGCTTCCCGAGCTTGACCAGGCGGCTTTCCAGCGCAAACGGCGTGCGTCCCAGTTCCTGCGCAAGCGGCTTGAGGTCGGCGCCGGCCGCGAAGGCGGCATCGAGCTTCGCATCGTCTTCCGGCGCCCAGGGCTTGCCCTGGTTGGGTGCGGCCGGCCGCCGCCGCTGCGCGGGTTCCTGCGGCGCCTTGCCATCACTGCCTTCCAGCGCCCGCGCCACCGTGAAGAGCGCACGGATCACCGTCGGTTCGTTGTAGGGGCTGTCCGCGTCCATCAGCGCACCGGTGACGGGGTGGATGCCTTGCGCCAGGGTCTCGATGACGGTGCGCGCTTGCTGCAATTCCATGATCGGCTCCTTTGATGGCTGTATTTGCATACAGCTTCTTCGCAACGCCGCGGCGGCTACGGAGGTTGACAGCGCCTGCGGCGGAACACGGACCGGGCGCCCCGAGGCACACTCGGTCCATGAGCAGGATCTGGGACATTTCGCCGCCGGTCGGGCCGGCCTCCCCGGTGTTTCCGGGCGACACCTCCTATGCCCAGGAGTGGTCGGCCACGCTCGGCCCGGGCTGTCCGGTGAACGTCGGGTGCATCACCATGTCGCCGCATGTCGGCGCGCATGCCGACGCGCCGCTGCACTACGACACGGGCGGCGCCGCCGTCGGCGCACTGGACCTGGACCCGTACCTGGGGCCATGCCGGGTGATCCACGCGATCGGGCGCGGGCCGCTGGTGCGCTGGCAGGACCTGGCGCACGCCGCGCGCGCCCTGCCGCCGCGGGTGCTGGTGCGCACCTACGAGCGCATGCCGGTCGATCGCTGGGATCCCGGGCTGGCTGCCTTCGCGCCCGAGACCGTCGAATGGCTGGCCGCGCGCGGTGTCCGGCTCGTCGGCATCGACACCGCCAGCATCGACCCGGCCGGCAGCAAGGATCTGCCCAGCCACCAGGCGATCCGCCGGCTGGACCTGCGCGTGCTGGAGAACCTGGTGCTCGACGAGGTGCCGGCGGGCGACTACGAACTGATCGCGCTGCCGCTCAAGCTCGTCATGGCGGACGCATCGCCGGTGCGCGCCGTGCTGCGCGAACTCCCGGGAGCCGTCCGATGACGACGCTGCAGGACTGCCGCGCCCTGGACGCCCAGGACCCGCTGCACGGACTGCGCGAGCTGTTCGCCTTGCCCAGGGGCGTGATCTACCTCGACGGCAATTCGCTGGGCGTCCTGCCGCGCGCCACCGCCGATCGGGTGGCGCGAGCCGTCACCGAGGAATGGGGCGAAGGCCTGATCCGCTCCTGGAACACCGCCGGCTGGTTCGACCTGCCGCGGCGCCTGGGCGACAAGATCGCGCTGCTGATCGGCGCGCAGCCGGGCGAAGTGGTCGCCACCGACAGCACGTCGATCAATCTGTACAAGGTGCTGAGTGCCGCCCTGCGGCATGCGCGAGGAGCGCCGGCGCACCGGCGCGTGGTGCTCAGCGAGCCCGACAACTTTCCCACCGACCTGTACATCGCGCAGTCGCTGTGCCAGGAGCGCGGGTTCCGGCTGCAGCTGGTCGACGCCGGGCAACTGCCGGCGGCGCTGTCCGATGGCGTCGCGGTGCTCATGCTGACCCATGTGAACTACCGCACCGGCGCCATGCACGACATGGCGGCGCTGACGCAGCAGGCGCACCGCGCCGGGGCATTGGCGATCTGGGACCTGGCGCACAGCGCCGGCGCAGTCCCCGTTGATCTGCATGGCGCCGGCGCCGACTTCGCCGTGGGCTGTGGCTACAAGTACCTCAATGGCGGCCCGGGCGCGCCGGCATTCGCGTGGGTCCACCCGCGGCACGCCGACCGCTTCGAGCAGCCGCTGGCCGGCTGGTGGGGCCATGCCGCGCCGTTCGAGTTCACGCCCGCGTACCGGCCGGCGCCGGGCATCGCCCGCTACCTGTGCGGCACCCAGCCGATCCTCGGCATGGTTGCACTGGAATGCGGGATCGACACGCTGCTGGCGGCGCAGCCCCGCGGCGGCATGGCCGCACTGCGCGCCAAGTCGCTGGCGCTCACCGACCTGTTCATCCGCCTGGTCGAGGACCGCTGCACCGGGCACGGACTGGCCCTCGCCACGCCGAGGGAACACGCGTGCCGGGGCTCCCAGGTCAGCCTCACGCGTGCGGAGGGCGCCCATGCCATCGTGCAGGCGCTCATCGCCCGCGGCGTGATCGGCGACTTCCGTGCCGGCTCGCAGGACGGCGCCGGCGGGCCCGACATCCTGCGCTTCGGCTTCACGCCGCTGTACACCGGTTTCGAGGACGCGTGGCATGCCGCCGGCCATCTGCAACAGGTGCTGGACAGCGGCGAGTGGCAGCGCCCCGAATTCGCCCGGAGGCACGCCGTCACATGAACCGCCCCAAGCCAGAGGACATCGTGCGCGAGGAAGACGCGCAACTGGACTCCAGCCGCTCGATGAGCTACGGCGACTACCTGCAGCTCGACACGATCCTGAACGCCCAGCATCCGCTGTCGCCCGACCACAACGAGATGCTGTTCATCGTCCAGCACCAGACCAGCGAGCTGTGGCTGAAGCTCATGCTGCACGAACTGCGGGCCGCCATCGGCGCCATCGCCGCCGACGAGCTGGGCACCGCGTTCAAGATGCTCGCGCGAGTCAGTCGCATCATGGAGCAGCTGGTGCACGCGTGGGACGTGCTGGCGACGATGACGCCGCCCGAATACAGCGCCATCCGGCCCTACCTGGGCAGCTCCAGCGGCTTCCAGAGCGCGCAGTACCGCTGCCTGGAATTCGCGCTGGGCAACAAGAATGCGGCGATGCTGCAGCCGCACTCGCATCACGCCGGGCGGCTCGCCGCCGTGCGGCAGGCGCTCGAATCGCCATCGCTCTACGACGAGTCGCTGCGGCTGCTCGCGCGCCGGGGGCTGCCGGTCCCCGCGGAGTACCTCGCGCGCGACTGGACCCGGCCGTACGTGGAGAGCGCGCAGGTGGAGCATGCGTGGCTGGCGGTGTACCGGGACCCCGGGCGGTACTGGGACCTCTACGAGCTGGGCGAGGAGCTCACCGATCTGGAGGACGCGTTCCGTCTCTGGCGCTTCCGCCATGTCACCACCGTGGAGCGGATCATCGGCTTCAAGCGCGGCACCGGCGGCACCGGCGGCGTGAGTTACCTGCGCCAGATGCTCGACGTCGTGCTGTTCCCGGAGATCTGGCGGCTGCGCACCGACCTTTAGGACCGGGGTGAATCGCGGCCCGCGCCGGCAGCGTCAGCGGCCGTACAGCCAGGGCTGGTCGAGCAGGCGCGGGCCGAGCAGGCGCAGCGACAGGTCTCGGCCCCAGCGCACCGGCCCGGTCGCGTGGAAGATCCGGCCGTTGCGCTCGGCGCGCGCCTGCACCTGCGCGCAGCGCTGCCACCGGTGCTCGGCGTACGAACGCAAGGCGGCGACCACGCCGTCGGGCTGGTTCTTCACCTGCGCGAGCACGCGCCCGAGTTCGGCGGCATCCTCGATGGCCATGCCGGCGCCTTGCGCGAGATACGGTCGCATCGGATGGGCCGCGTCGCCCACCAGCGCGATGCGGCCGCTGGCCATCTGATCCGCACTGCGCAGCGGGGGCCGGTCGTGCAAGGCCCACAGGCGCCAGCCCGGCATCGCCGCCACCAGGTCCTGCAACGGCCGCGCCAGCGGGCCCATCGCCGCCATCAGGTCGGCCACGGCGCCCGCCTGGTCCCAGTCCTCGGCCGCCCCTTGGGCGCCGCCCTGGACCACGGCCACGACATTGAGCAGCTCGCCCGCGCGGACCGGGTAGGCGACGACATGCAGCCGCGGTCCCAGCCACACCGTCACGTCCTCGCTGCGCAAGGCCGCCGGCAGGTCGCGCTGCACGGCGAGCGTGCGATACGCCACGTGCCCGGTGGCGCGCGGCCGCCCGTCGCTGCAGACCTGGCTGCGCACCTCGCTCCACACCCCGTCCGCCCCCACCAGCACGTCGCCACGGTCGTGTCCGCTGCCGGCCTCGATGCGCACCTCCTCGATACCCGGCAGCACGGTGCCGATGCGGGAAGCCAGATGCACCTCGGTGCCGGCCCGCTGCGCGCCCTGCACCAGCAGCGCCTGCAGGTCGGCACGATGCACGGTGAGGTAAGGCGCCCCGTAGCGGCGCGCGAACGCCTCCCCCAGTTCCAGCGTCCCCACCTCCGCGCCGGTGACGCCGTCGCGCACGTGCAGCATCCGCGGCCGCGCGGCCAGCTGGCGCAGTGGCTCCTCGAGGCCCCAGCCGGTCAGGATGCGGGTGGCGTTGGGGCCGAGCTGGATGCCGGCGCCGACTTCGCGGAAGGCCTCGGTGCGCTCGTACAGGCGCGCCTGCCAGCCGGCCCGCAGGCAGGCGAGGCCGGCGGCCAGACCGCCCATGCCGCCCCCGGCGATCAGCACCTGGTTCTTCATGGCTGCTCCAGTGACGCTGCGACGCCGCGCAGCAGCGGGTGGCGGGAGGCGAGCGGCGTGCCGGTCATGCGGCGAGCAACTGCCTCAGGACGAACGGCAGGATGCCGCCATGGCGGTAGTAGTCCGCCTCGATCGGTGTGTCGATCCGCAGCGTCACCGTGATCTCCTGGCGGCTGCCGTCGCGCCGCGTCACCACGAGCCGGGCGTCGCTTTGCGGCCGCAACTGCGGATCGGGGATCACGTCGATCAGTTCCTCGCCGTTCAGGCGCAGCGACTGCCAGGTGTCGCTGTCCTGGAACTGCAGCGGCAGCACGCCCATGCCCACCAGGTTGCTGCGGTGGATGCGCTCGAAGCTGCGCGCGACGACGGCCCGGATGCCCAGCAGCTGCGTGCCCTTGGCGGCCCAGTCGCGCGACGAGCCGGTGCCGTATTCCTCGCCCGCGAAGACCACCGTGGCGCGGCCTTCGCCGAGGTACTTCATCGCCGCGTCGTAGATCGACATCTTTTCGGCGCCGCCCGCGGCGTCGCGCCAGATCGTGAGGCCCCCCTCCTCGCGCGAGCCGTCCGGCCCGGCCGGAATCATCAGGTTCTTGATGCGGACGTTGGCGAAGGTGCCGCGCATCATCACCTGGTGGTTGCCGCGGCGCGAGCCGTAGCTGTTGAAATCGGGCTTCGTCACGCCATTGGCCAGCAGCCACTGCCCGGCGGGCGAGCTCTCCTTGATCGAGCCGGCCGGCGAGATGTGGTCGGTCGTGATCGAGTCGCCGAACAGCGCCATGATGCGGGCGCCGCGCACCTCGACGCTCGCCCCGTCGCCCGGCTGCGCCGCCTGCGGCGGCGGCTCGAGCCCGAAGTCCTTGAAGAACGGCGGCTCGGCGATGTAGGTGCTGGTCGGCCAGCTGTAGGTCTCGCCGCCGACGCCGTGGATGTCCTGCCACAGCGCGCCGGGCTCGGACTTGACCCGGGCATAGTTCGCGCGATAGGCCTCGCCGTCCAGCGCGTACTTCATCAGCCTGTGGACCTCGTCGCTGGTCGGCCAGATATCGCCCAGGTACACGTCCCTGCCGCCGTGGCCCCGCCCCACCGGCTCGGTCATCAGGTCCTTCAGCACCGTGCCCGCGATCGCATAGGCCACCACCAGCGGCGGACTCGCGAGGAAGTTCGCCTTGATATTCGGATGGATGCGCGCCTCGAAATTGCGGTTGCCGGACAGCACGGCGGCGCAGACCAGGTCGTTCCTGGTGATCGCTTCGTTGATCTCTGTGGCGAGGTCGCCCGAGTTGCCGATGCAGGTGGTGCAGCCGTAGCCGACCACCGAGAAGCCGAGCTGCTCCAGGTACGGCAGCAGCCCCGTTTTCTGGAAGTACTCGGTGACGATGCGCGATCCGGGGCCGAGCGAGGTCTTCACGTGCTTCTTCACGCTCAGGCCTTTCTCGACCGCCTTCTTCGCCAGCAGGCCGGCGGCCAGCAGCACGCCGGGGTTGGAGGTGTTGGTGCAGCTCGTGATCGCGGCGATCAGCACGTCGCCGTTGCCGATGGTGACGTCGCCCCCGACCGGGGCCTGGGTCGACGGCGCCTCGTGCTGGGCGGAAGCGAGCGTGGGCTTGTTGGCCTCCATCTCCACCTCGAAGCGCGGAGCGGCCAGCCGCGTATCCGGCGTCTGCGGCACCTTGGGATCGGGCGCCTCGCCGCCCAGGCGCACCAGCGCGCGCGTCTGCAGCAGTTCGGCGGGCCGGTTGAATCCGTTGTCCGCGACCGGCTGGCTGAACAGCTGCGCGAACGTGTCCGCCACCCGGCCCAGCTCGATGCGGTCCTGCGGGCGTTTCGGCCCGGCGAGGCTTGGCGTCACGTCGCCCAGGTCGAGGCGCACCACCTGCGAATAGTCGATCTCGCCGGCCTTGGGCACGCCGAACAGGTCCTGCGCGCGGAAATACGCCTCGAGCGCCTCGATCTGCTCGCGCGTGCGTCCGGTGCCGTGGTAGTAGTCGATCGTTTTCTCGTCGACCGGGAAGAACCCCATGGTCGCACCGTACTCGGGCGCCATGTTGCCGATGGTGGCGCGGTCGGGCACCGCCAGCGTGCGAGTGCCTTCGCCGAAGAACTCGACGAACTTGCCGACCACCTTGTGCCGCCGCAGGATCTCGGTCACCGTGAGCACCAGGTCGGTGGCCGTGCAGCCTTCGCGCAGGCGCCCCGTCAGCTCGAAACCGACCACGTCGGGCGTCAACATGTACAGCGGCTGCCCCAGCATGGCCGCCTCGGCCTCGATGCCGCCGACGCCCCAGCCGACGACGCCGATGCCGTTGATCATCGTCGTGTGGCTGTCCGTGCCCACCAGCGTGTCGGGGTAGTACACCTCGCCCGCGGCGCCCTGGTGCAGCCCCCGCGCCAGGTACTCCAGGTTCACCTGGTGAACGATCCCGAACCCGGGCGGCACGACGCCGAACGTCTGGAAGGCCTGCATGCCCCACTTCATGAACTCGTAGCGCTCGCGGTTGCGCTGGAACTCGAGCTTCATGTTGAGGTCCAGGGAATCCCTGGTGCCGTAGTGGTCCACCATGATCGAATGGTCGACCACGAGATCCACCGGCACCAGCGGCTCGACCCGGCCCGGCGGCCTGCCCAGCCGCGCCGCGACGCTGCGCATCGCCGCCAGGTCGGCCAGCAGCGGCACGCCGGTGAAGTCCTGCAGCACCACGCGCGCCACGATGAACGGGATCTCCTCGGTGCGGTCGGCATTGGGCAGCCAGTTGGCCACCTGCCGCACGTGCTCGGCCGTCACCTTGCGGCCGTCGCAGTTGCGCAGCACCGATTCCAGCACGATGCGCAGCGAGACCGGCAGCCGTCTGATCCTGGGAAACTGCTTCGCGAGTACGGGCAGCGCAAAGAACCTCCCGGTGCGCCCGGAACGGGTCTTGAAGGTCTTCAGCGTCTTCGCAAAGGCATGCGGCATCGCGGTCACTCCCGGTCGTTTGCGCCGATTCTGCCCCCAGAACAGGGCCGCCGCGCGCCGCTGCAACAAGATCCCCACGGGCGCGTCGGAACCCGCCGCGCGGTGTCGCCGGGGCCCGGGCGGCGGATCACGCGTGCTTCGCCTCGAAGTCCTTCATGTAGGCGACCAGGGCCTGCACGCCTTCCATGGGCATCGCGTTGTAGATCGAGGCGCGCATGCCGCCCACCGAGCGGTGGCCCTTCAGCTGGACCATGCCGCGCTCCTGGGCGCCCTTGAGGAACGCGTCGTCCAGCGATTCGTCCCTGAGCCGGAACGGAACGTTCATCAGCGACCGATCCTCCCGGGCCACCGTATTGCGATAGAACGCGCTGTGGTCCAGGTAGTCGTACAGGATCGCCGCCTTGTCGCGGTTGTGCCGCTCGATGGCGGCCAGTCCGCCCTGCGCCTTGAGCCAGCGGAACACCATGCCCGCGATGTAGATCGCATAGGTCGGCGGCGTGTTGTACATCGAGTCGTTCTCGGACTGGACCTGGTAGTTGAAGGCCGACGGCGTTGCCGGCAGCGCATGGCCCAGCAGGTCCTCGCGCACGACCACGACGGTCAGGCCCGAGGGACCCATGTTCTTCTGGGCGCCGGCGTAGATCAGGCCGTAGCGCGAGACGTCGATCGGCCGCGACAGGATGTCCGACGACATGTCGGCCACCAGGGGCACCTTGCCGGTTTCGGCAGTCCAGTGGAACTGCACGCCGCGGATCGTCTCGTTGGAGCAGATGTGCACGTACGAGGCGCCGGGGTCGAGGGTCCATTCGCTCTGCCGCGGCACTTCGGTGAAGCTGCCTTCGGCCGACGCAGCGGCGTTCACCTTGCCGTAGCGGGCCGCCTCCTTCATCGACTTGGCCGACCAGTCGCCGGTCACGACATAGTCGGCGCGGCCGGTGCGGCCGATCAGGTTCAGCGGCACGATGGCGTTCTCGCCGATGGCGCCGCCCTGCATGAACAGGACCTTGTAGCCGGCCGGAATCGCCAGCAGTTCACGCAGCAGGCTTTGCGCCTCCGCGTGGATGGACATGAACTCCTTGCCGCGGTGGCTCATCTCCATCACGGACATGCCCGAGCCCTGCCAGTCGAGCATCTCCGCGGCGGCCTGGCGCAGCACCGGTTCGGGCAAGGCGGCGGGGCCGGAGCTGAAATTGAAGACGCGGGTCATCGAAGGTTCTCTCTCGGGAAGGCTGCAGGGGCGGTGAGCCCTGCGCTCGGCACGGCCCGGCTGAAGAGCATACAAGAAAGATGGCTCGCCCCATGCGTCCCCTGCATTCAAGAGGACGGCGCCCCGCGGGCGCGCCGGGCCATGAAAAAAGCGGCCCGCCAGGCCGCTTCTTCATGGTGCGCCGCGGCGCTCAGGCCGGGACCTGGTCCGCGATCTTCCTGAAGTCCTCGATCTGGTCGAAGTTCAGGTACTGGTACACCTTGCCGCTGGCCGCCGTGAGCACCCCGACGTCGGCCATGTACTCCTCGCGGGTCGGGATGCGGCCCAGCTTGGAGCAGATCGATCCCAGCTCCGCGCTGCCCAGGTACACGTTGGTGTTCTTGCCCAGGCGGTTCGGGAAATTGCGGGTGGAGGTGGAGAACACCGTCGCGCCCTCGCGCACCTGCGCCTGGTTGCCCATGCACAGGGAGCAGCCCGGCATTTCCATGCGGGCGCCGGCGGAACCGAGCACGCCGTAGTGGCCTTCCTCGGTCAATTGCTGCGCGTCCATCTTGGTCGGCGGCGCCACCCACAGGCGCACCGGGATGTCGCGCTTGCCTTCCAGCAGCTTGGACGCCGCGCGGAAGTGGCCGATGTTGGTCATGCACGAGCCGATGAACACCTCGTCGATCCTGGTGCCGGCCACGTCGGACAGCGTCTTCACGTCGTCCGGGTCGTTCGGGCAGGCCAGGATCGGCTCGTGGATCTCGGCGAGGTCGATCTCGATGACGGCCGCGTACTCGGCGTCCGCGTCGCGCTCCAGCAGCTGCGGGTTCTTCAGCCAGGCCTCCTGCGCCGCGATGCGACGGCCCAGCGTGCGCGCGTCCGCGTAGCCGTTGGCGATCATCCAGCGCATCAGCGTGATGTTGCTGTTGATGTACTCGATCACGGGTTCCTTGTTCAGGTGCACCGTGCAGGCGGCGGCCGAGCGCTCGGCCGACGCGTCGGAGAGTTCGAACGCCTGCTCCACCTTCAGGTCCGGCAGGCCCTCGATCTCGAGGATGCGGCCGGAGAAGATGTTCTTCTTGCCCTTCTTCTCCACGGTCAGCAGGCCCTGCTTGATCGCGTAGAGTGGGATCGCGCTGACCAGGTCACGCAGCGTGACGCCGGGCTGCATCTTGCCCTTGAACTTCACCAGGACCGATTCCGGCATGTCCAGCGGCATCACGCCGGTGGCGGCCGCGAAGGCCACCAGGCCCGAGCCGGCCGGGAAGCTGATGCCGATCGGGAAGCGGGTGTGGCTGTCGCCGCCGGTGCCGACGGTGTCGGGCAGCAGCAGGCGGTTGAGCCACGAGTGGATCACGCCGTCGCCCGGGCGCAGCGCGACGCCGCCGCGGTTCGACATGAACTCGGGCAGCTCGTGGTGCATCTTCACGTCCACCGGCTTCGGATACGCGGCCGTGTGGCAGAACGACTGCATGACGAGGTCGGCCGAGAAGCCCAGGCAGGCCAGGTCCTTCAGCTCGTCGCGCGTCATCGGGCCGGTGGTGTCCTGCGAGCCCACCGAGGTCATCTTCGGTTCGCAGTAGGTGCCGGGACGCACGCCCTTGCCTTCCGGTAGCCCGCAGGCGCGGCCAACCATCTTCTGGGCCAGCGTGTAACCCTTGCCGGAATCCTTGGGCGCCTGCGGCAGGCGGAACAGCGTGGACGGTGGCAGGCCCAGGGCTTCGCGCGCCTTGGCCGTGAGGCCGCGGCCGACGATCAGCGGGATGCGGCCGCCGGCGCGCACCTCGTCGAACAGCACGTCGCTCTTGACCTGGAACTTCGCGATCGCCTCGCCGTTCTTCAGCGCCACGCCCTCGTACGGTCGCAGCTCGATGACGTCGCCCATCTCCATCCTGTTGACGTCGAGCTCGATCGGCAGCGCGCCCGCGTCTTCCATCGTGTTGTAGAAGATGGGCGCGATCTTGCCGCCCAGGCAGACGCCGCCGAAGCGCTTGTTCGGCACGAAGGGGATGTCCTCGCCGGTCCACCACAACACGCTGTTGGTGGCCGACTTGCGCGAGGAACCGGTGCCGACGACGTCGCCGACATAGGCCACCAGGTTGCCGCCGGCCTTCAGCTCCTCCAGGAACTTCACCGGGCCGCGCTTGCCGTCCTCTTCCGGCGTGATGCCGGGACGGGCGTTCTTCAGCATCGCCAGCGCGTGCAGCGGGATGTCGGGGCGGCTCCAGGCATCGGGCGCGGGCGACAGGTCGTCCGTGTTGGTCTCCCCGGTGACCTTGAACACCGTCACCTTCATGCTCTCGGGCACTTCGGGCCGGCTGGTGAACCACTCCGCGTCGGCCCAGCTTTGCAGCACCGCCTTGGCGTTCGCGTTGCCCTTGTCGGCCTTTTCCTTGACGTCGTGGAACTGGTCGAACATCAGCAGCGTCTTCTTCAGGCCGTCGGCGGCGACGCCCCCGACCTCCGGATCGCCCAGCAGGTCGATCAGCGGCCCGATGTTGTAGCCGCCCAGCATGGTGCCGAGCAGCTCGGTCGCCTTCGCGCGGCTGATGATCATGCACTTCTCGGTGCCGTGCGCCACGGCGGCGAGGTAGCTCGCCTTCACCTTGGCGGCGTCGTCGACGCCGGCCGGAACCCGGTGGGTGATCAGGTTCAGCAGGAAGTCGGCTTCGGCGGCCGACGGATTCTTCAGCAGCTCGACCAGGTCGGCGGTCTGCTTCGCGGTGAGCGGCAGCGGGGGGATCCCCAGCGCGGCACGTTCGGCAACATGGTCAACATAAGCTTTCAACATGGGCTTTCTCTCTCTTCGTCTCGATTCCAGGGGTCGTGATTACTTGGCGGCGTCGCCGGGGGCGGCCACCGGCGCGGCGCCGGCTTCGGCCGGCGCCTGCGGCCTGGCCGCCGGCAGCGGCTCCAGCAGGCTCGGGATCGGGTTCTTCTTGAGGCGTTCGTCCACCACGGCCTGGTCCGGCGCCTTGCAATCGTCGGCGAGGCGGCGGCCCATCTTCTGGCTCATCAGCATGGACTTGTTGCCGAGCTGCAGCCACATGGCGCCGGCGCGCGGGTCCTCCAGCCGGATCGCGCCGGTGCGGCTGGCCACCGGCTGCATGCGGAAGCGCTGGATGCCGGTGCGCACGATGAAGAAGCCCTCGCGCTTCTTGTGCGGGGTGATGTGCACGGTGGCACCGAGTTCGCAGGGAATGTCGCCGACGTAGACCTTCTTCGCGATCTCCAGTTCCTCGGGCGCCAGGTCCACGTTCGGGTCGTCGTCGACCGCGGCGGCCTCCTCGATGGCCTTGACGCCATTGGCCGGTCTCGCTGCCTTTGCGGCCGGTTGCCTGGCGGCGGGCTTGGCCGCGGGCTTGGCCGCCGCCGTCTGCGAGGCGGCCAGCAGGGGAGCGGCCGCGAGCAGCACGGCGCACGCAATGACAACGATGGATCTCATACTGCCTGTCTCCTTGAGCGTTCTAGTGCTTCGGCGCGGGCTCGAACCAGCCCTGTGCCTGCCCCGGCAATTTGCGGCCGGTCTGGTGTGCCCGTTCGAGCACCTGCCAGTAATAGCGGTAGCTCGCGCGGTCCTCGAGCTTGCCGCGGAAACTGATCGGCGCCCAGTGCGCCTGCTGCGCGGCGGCGATCACGCCCGCCGCCGTCTCGACTTCCCCGGCCCCGGGCGCGAACGCCTCGACGATGGGACGGATCTGGTCCGGATGGATGCTCCACATCCGGGTGAAGCCGAGTTCGCGCGACGCCTTGCGCGCCGCCTCGGCGAACGCCGCGTGGTCCTTGAATTCGGTGACCACGCCATGCGACGGCACCTTGCCGTGGGCATGACAGGCCGAAGCGATCTCCAGCTTCGCGCGCACCACGAGCGGGTGCGTGAACTGGCCGTCCACGCCCATGCCCGCCGACGGGATCGCGCCGCCGTGGGCGGAGACGAAGTCCATCAGGCCGAAACTGAGGGACTGCACCCGCGGATGCGCCGCGATGTCGAAGACGCGGTGCACGGCCGCCGGCGACTCGATCAGGCCGTGCAACGGCAGGCGGGGCGCGCCCGCGGCGTCGAGGGCGCGGCTGGCGCGCTCGACGTCGGCGGGCGATTCCACCTTGGGAATCATGATGTGGGACAGGCGCGCGCCGGCCTTGCCCGCCACGATGGCGACGTCCTGGTCGAACGCGGGATGGCCCACGGGATGAACGCGGGCCGCCACGCGCATGCCGGGGCGCGCCTGCAGGGCGAGGGAGACGACGAGTTCAGCGTGGTCGGCCTCGCCGCCGACCGGGGCGCCGTCCTCGCAGTCGAGCGTCACGTCGAAGACGCAGGCGCCGAACTCGTCGGCGAGCTCGGCCTGCAGCTGCAGGCTCTTGCGCATGCGCGCCTCGACGCCGCTGTAGTGGTCGCACACCGGCAGGAAGCCGGTGCTGGCCTGCGCGCCAAGAAGAACTGCTCTTGGATGCTTCACTGGCGCGCGGCCCGTGCTTACAGGAGGTGCGCGACGCCGGCCTGCTCGTCCTGCAGTTCCTTGAGCGTCTTGTTGATGCGGTCCTGGCTGAATTCGTCGATGGCCAGGCCCTTGACGATCTCGTACTTGCCGTTGGCGGTGACCACCGGGAAGCCGAACATGACGTCCTTGGGGATGCCGTAGTCGCCGTTGGACGGCACGCCCATGGTCACCCACTTGCCGTTGCTGCCCAGCGCCCAGTCGCGCATGTGGTCGATGGCGGCGTTGGCCGCGGAGGCGGCGGACGACAGGCCGCGCGCCTCGATGATGGCGGCGCCGCGCTTGCCGACGGTGGGCAGGAACGTGTTGGCGTTCCATTCCTGGTCGTTGATCATGTCCTTGATCGACTTGCCGCCGGCCGTGGCGAAGCGGTAGTCGGCGTACATCGTGGGCGAGTGGTTGCCCCACACCGTCAGCTTCTCGATGTCGCCGACGGCGACGCCGGTCTTGGCGGCGATCTGGGAGGCGGCGCGGTTGTGGTCCAGGCGCAGCATGGCGGTGAAGTTCTCGCGCGGCAGGCTCGGCGCGCTCTTCATGGCGATGTAGGCGTTGGTGTTGGCGGGGTTGCCGACCACCAGCACCTTCACGTTGCGGCTGGCAACCTTGTCGAGGGCCTTGCCCTGGGCGGTGAAGATCTGCGCGTTGGCGGCCAGCAGGTCGGCGCGCTCCATGCCGGGGCCGCGCGGGCGGGCGCCGACCAGCAGCGCGTAATCGGTGTCCTTGAAGGCGGTCATCGGGTCGGCATGCGCCTCCATGCCCGCCAGCAGCGGGAACGCGCAGTCCTGCAGCTCCATCATCACGCCCTTGAGCGCCTTCTGCGCCTTCTCGTCCGGGATCTCCAGCAACTGCAGGATGACGGGCTGGTCCTTGCCCAGCATCTCGCCCGCGGCAATGCGGAACAGGATGGCGTAACCGATTTGACCGGCGGCGCCGGTGACAGCGACTCGGACGGGCTTCTTGCTCATGGGGAATCTCCAAAACGAGAGTGGGGGAACTGGTCCGCTTGCTGCGGGCCGCCGCCTCGTGGACGCGGCTCGCCGGAAGCCCTTCAGTTTACCCGGACGCACTGCCGGGGGTCAACTTGTCTTGTATCTTATATAAGATTAAGATTCATGTCAGTCACCCGGTCGACACTCGCGTCTTTTTCGGCGCGCGCCGACCATCACCACCAAGGAATCGATGGCCCACCTGCCTTCCCCTTCCGCCGGGCACGGCACGGCCGACGTGGCGCCGCCGGCGCCGGCATTCAGTCCGCTCTACCAGCAGATCAAGGCGCTGATCCTGGAGAGCCTGCAGTCCGGGGAATGGAAGCCGGGCGAGTCCATCCCGAGCGAGATGGACCTGGCGGCGCGCTTTCGCGTCAGCCAGGGCACCGTGCGCAAGGCGATCGACGAGCTGGCCGCCGAAAACCTCCTGTTGCGACGCCAGGGCAAGGGCACGTTCGTCGCGACCCATTCCGAGCAACAGGTGCGCTACCGGTTCCTCAAGCTCATGCCCGATACGGGCGACCTCGCGAGCGAAGGCCAGCCGCAGCGCGAGGTGCTCGAGTGCCGGCGGGTGCGCGCGCCGGCCGAGGTGGCGCGGACGCTCGCGTTGCGCGCCGGAGACGCCGTCATCCAGGTCCGGCGGGTGCTGTCCTTCGGCGCGGTGCCCACCATCCTGGAGGATCTCTGGCTGCCGGGGGCCACCTTCAAGGGATTGACGGCACAGCAGATGGCCGGCTACCACGGCCCGACCTACGCGATGTTCGAAGTCGAGTTCGGCGTGCGCATGGTGCGCGCCGAGGAGAAGATCCGCGCGATCGGCGCCGACGCCTCGCAGGCCGAACTGCTGCAGGTGCCGCGCGGCACGCCGCTGCTGAGCGTGGAGCGGGTGGCCTACACGTACAACGACGTCCCCATGGAGCTGCGGCGCGGGCTGTACCGCACCGACACGCACCACTACCGCAACGAATTGAGCTGACGCCGCGCCGCGCCGCCGCGACAACTGACGAACCGTTACACCCTTGCAATAGAATTTTGGGTTTTTGCGTCGCGCAGCCCTGCCCCTGCGAAATACCCGAGAAGGACAAGCCCCATGCCAGAGATCGCGAAGAAACGCCCCGAGTTTCGCAACATCAACGCCTTCAAGGACCTGCCGACGTACCGGTGGCCCCTTGCATCGATCGTGTCGGGCATGCATCGCATCAGCGGCGTCCTGATGTTCGCCCTGCTGCCGTTCATCATCTGGATGTTCGACGCGTCGATCTCCTCCGAAATCTCTTTCGCCCGGTTCCGGGCCGCCTTCAACGCCGGCCTGGGGTTCCTTCCGGGCTGGTTCATCAAGCTGGTCGCGCTGGCGCTGATCTGGGCCTTCCTGCAGCACCTGTTCGCCGGGCTGCGGCACCTCTGGTCGGACGTGAGCCACGCCGCCGTCACCAAGGAGTTCGGCGCGAAGTCGGCCCAGGCCGTGCTGGCGCTGAGCCTCGTGCTGACGGCTGCCCTGGGCGCCAAGCTCTTCGGCCTGTACTGATTCCGGGGGAACGACACCATGGCAGTGAATTACGGATCCAAGCGCACCGTCGTCGGCGCGCACTACGGCATGCGCGACTGGCTCAGCCAGCGCGTGACGGCGGCGCTGATGGCGCTGTTCACCCTGATCGTCGCCGCACAGGTGATCTTCAGCCGCGGCCCGATCGGCTACGACAAATGGGCTGGCATCTTCGCCGCCCAGTGGATGAAGGTGCTGACCTTCACCGTGATCGTGGCCCTGCTCTGGCACGTCTGGATCGGCATGCGCGAAGTCTGGATGGATTACATCAAACCGGTGGGGCTGCGGCTGACGCTGCAGATCTTCACCATCGTGTGGCTCACGGCCTGTGCCGGCTGGGCCATCCAAGTGCTCTGGAGAGTGTGAACCCGATGTCCTATACGTCCAACAACATCACGCGGCGCAAGTTCGACGTCGTCATCGTGGGGGCCGGCGGCTCCGGCATGCGCGCGTCGCTGCAGCTCGCTCGCGCCGGCCTCAACGTGGCCGTCCTCTCCAAGGTGTTCCCCACCCGCTCGCACACCGTGGCGGCGCAGGGCGGCATCGGCGCCTCGCTGGGCAACATGAGCGAGGACACCTGGCACTATCACTTCTACGACACCGTCAAGGGCTCCGACTGGCTGGGCGACCAGGACGCCATCGAGTTCATGTGCCGCGAGGCACCCAAGGTGGTGTACGAGCTGGAACACATGGGGATGCCGTTCGACCGCAACCCCGACGGCACCATCTACCAGCGCCCGTTCGGCGGCCACACGGCCAACTACGGCGAGAAGCCGGTGCAGCGCGCCTGCGCCGCCGCCGACCGCACCGGCCACGCGATGCTGCACACGCTGTACCAGCAGAACGTCAAGGCCCGCACCAGCTTCTTCGTCGAATGGATGGCGCTGGACCTGATCCGCGACGCCGACGGCGACGTGGTCGGCGTGACGGCGCTGGAGATGGAAACCGGCGACCTGCACATCCTGGAAGCCAAGACGACGCTGCTGGCCACCGGCGGCGCCGGCCGGATCTTCGCCGCCTCGACCAACGCCTTCATCAACACCGGCGACGGCCTGGGCATGGCGGCGCGCGCCGGCATCCCGCTGGAGGACATGGAGTTCTGGCAGTTCCACCCGACCGGCGTGGCCGGCGCGGGAGTGCTGCTGACCGAAGGCTGCCGCGGCGAGGGCGCGATCCTGCTCAACAGCAACGGCGAGCGCTTCATGGAGCGCTATGCCCCGACCCTGAAGGACCTGGCGCCGCGCGACTTCGTGTCGCGCTCGATGGACCAGGAGATCAAGGAAGGTCGCGGCTGCGGTCCCAACAAGGACTACGTGCTGCTCAAGCTGGACCACCTGGGCGCCGAGACCATCCACAAGCGCCTGCCCTCGGTGTACGAGATCGGCGTCAACTTCGCCAACGTCGACATCACCCGCGAGCCGATCCCGGTGGTGCCGACCATCCACTACCAGATGGGCGGCATCCCGACCAACATCAACGGCCAGGTCGTGATCCAGAAGGGCGGCGACGACAACGCGGTGGTCAACGGCCTGTACGCGGTCGGCGAGTGCTCCTGCGTCAGCGTGCACGGCGCCAACCGCCTGGGCACCAACTCGCTGCTGGACCTGCTGGTGTTCGGCCGGGCGGCCGGCAACCACATCGTGGAATTCGCCAGCAAGACCAGGTCGCACAAGCCCCTGCCGGCGGACGCCGCCGAGCGCACCCTGGCCCGCCTGAACCGGCTGGAAGACGCCACCGGCGGCGAGTACGCCCAGGACGTGGCCAACGACATCCGCGCGAGCATGCAAAAGCACGCCGGCGTGTTCCGCACCCAGGCCAGCATGGACGAGGGCGTGGGCAAGATCGCCGAGATCCGCAGCCGTGTCGCCAGCCTGGCGCTGAAGGACAAGTCGCGCGTGTTCAACACCGCGCGGATCGAGGCGCTGGAGGTGGAAAACCTCATGGAATGCGCCCAGGCCACCATGGTGTCCGCCGCCGCCCGCAGGGAGTGCCGCGGCGCGCACACCGTGAGCGACTACGAGCGCCCGGCGGACGATCCGGTCGCCCCGCTCGGCCGCGACGACGCCAACTGGATGAAGCACAGCCTCTGGTACGCCGAAGGCAACCGCCTGGCGTACAAGCCGGTGAAGCTCAAGCCGCTGTCCGTCGATTCGGTCCCGCCCAAGGTCCGCACCTTCTGAAGCCGGCACAGACATTCCAGAGATTCACACCATGCAAAAGCGCACTTTCCAGATCTACCGCTACGATCCCGACAAGGACGACAAGCCGTACATGCAGACCATCGAGATCGAACTCGAAGGCAACGAACGCATGCTGCTGGACGCCCTGGGCAAGCTCAAGGCGGTCGACCCGTCGCTGTCGTTCCGGCGCTCGTGCCGCGAGGGCGTGTGCGGCTCCGACGCCATGAACATCAACGGCAAGAACGGCCTGGCCTGCCTGACCAACATGCGCACGCTGAAGGACCCGATCGTCCTGAAGCCGCTGCCCGGGCTGCCGGTCATCCGCGACCTGATCGTGGACATGACGCAGTTCTTCAAGCAGTACCACTCGATCAAGCCTTATTTGATCAATGACAATGTGGCGCCCGACCGTGAGCGGCTACAGTCGCCCGAAGAACGTGAGGAGCTGAACGGTCTGTACGAGTGCATCCTCTGCGCCAGCTGCTCGACCAGCTGCCCGAGTTTCTGGTGGAACCCGGACAAGTTCGTCGGGCCGGCCGGCCTGCTCCAGGCCTACCGCTTCATCGCGGACAGCCGGGACGAGGCGACGGGCGAGCGGCTGGACAACCTGGAGGACCCGTACCGCCTGTTCCGGTGCCACACGATCATGAATTGCGTGGATGTGTGCCCGAAGGGACTCAATCCGACCATGGCGATCGGCAAAATCAAGGAATTGATGGTTCGCCGCGCCATCTGAAGCAGTACTGGAAAAGGGATTCATGAGCGACCGCCCCCCCCCTGATGCAGACGCCGCCCGCGGCGCGGCCGGCGCCGGCGTGCCTGCCGGGACCGGCCGGCTCATCACCCAGGGGGAGCTCAGCAAGCTCAAGTGGCGCTGCCGCCGGGGTTTGCTCGAAAATGACCTTTTCATCGAGCGGTTCTTCGAACGCTACGAGGACACGCTCACGGCCGGGCAGGCGGACGCGCTCGGCAGGCTGATGGATCTGGGCGACAACGACTTGCTGGACCTGCTCCTTCGGCGCCGGGAACCGCAGGGCGACACAAATACAAGCGAAGTGAGACAAGTGCTGGATATGCTGCGCACCCGAGGCGCATCGCCGGATGTTGTGCAATGAAACTCTAGGAAGACCATATGAAACTCGCTGACAACAAAGCTACCCTGTCATTCAGCAACGGCAGTCCGGCCGTCGAGTTGCCCGTCTACCACGGCAGCGTGGGCCCGGATGTGATCGACATCCGCAAGCTCTACGCCCAGACGGGCATGTTCACCTACGACCCCGGCTTCCTGTCCACGGCTTCCTGCCAGTCGGCGATCACCTTCATCGACGGCGACAAGGGCGAGCTGCTGTACCGCGGCTACCCGATCGAGCAGCTCGCCACGAAGTGCGACTTCATGGAGACCTGCTACCTGCTGCTGTACGGCGAACTGCCGAACGCGGACCAGCGCACGAAGTTCAACCGCACGGTGACCATGCACACCATGGTGAACGAGCAGATGCAGTTCTTCCTGCGCGGATTCCGCCGCGACGCGCACCCGATGGCCGTGATGACCGGCCTGGTCGGCGCGCTGTCGGCCTTCTATCACGACAGCACCGACATCAACAACCCGCAGCACCGCGAGATCGCGGCGATCCGCCTGATCGCCAAGATGCCGACGCTGGTCGCCATGGCCTACAAGTACTCGATGGGCCAGCCGTACATGTATCCGCAGAACGACCTCTCGTACACCGAGAACTTCATGCGGATGATGTTCGCCACGCCGTGCGAAGACTACAAGCCGAATGAAGTGCTGGTGCGCGCGATGGACCGCATCTTCATCCTGCACGCCGACCACGAGCAGAACGCGTCGACCTCCACGGTCCGCCTGTGCGGCAGCTCGGGCACCAACCCGTTCGCGGCGATCGCCGCCGGCGTGGCCTGCCTGTGGGGCCCGGCCCACGGCGGCGCCAACGAAGCCTGCCTGAACATGCTGGGCGACATCCAGGCCCAGGGCGGCGTGGAAAAGGTCGGCGAGTTCATCAAGCAGGTCAAGGACAAGAATTCGGGCGTGAAGCTGATGGGCTTCGGGCACCGCGTGTACAAGAACTACGACCCGCGCGCCAAGCTGATGCAGGAAACCTGCAAGGAAGTGCTGAACGAGCTGGGCCTGCACAACGACCCGCTGTTCAAGCTGGCCATGGCGCTGGAGAAGATCGCCCTGGAAGACGAATACTTCGTCTCGCGCAAGCTCTACCCGAACGTCGACTACTACTCCGGCATCGTGCAGCGCGCCATCGGCATCCCGGTCGCGCTGTTCACCGCGATCTTCGCGCTGGCCCGCACCGTCGGCTGGATCGCGCAGCTCAACGAGATGATCAGCGATCCCGAGTACAAGATCGGCCGTCCGCGCCAGCTGTTCACCGGCGCCACCAAGCGCGACGTGAAGCCGGTCGGCCAGCGCTGATCGCCGCCCGCCCGTGACCAAAGCCCGCCGGCGCGCGGGCTTTTTTCATGATCTCGCGCTTTACACGCGGCGCCGGCCGGCGCGCCGCGGGGCCCGCCGCCGCGGAAAGACCCCAAGGCCGGGCTGCGAATAAAATCGCGCGCTACAGGAAGCACCATGGGACGAACTCTCTACGACAAGATCTGGGACGAGCACGTCGTCCACACCGAGGAGGACGGCACCTCCATCCTCTACATCGACCGGCACCTGGTGCATGAGGTGACCAGCCCGCAGGCCTTCGAGGGGATCCGCCAGGCGGGCCGCAAGGTCTGGCGCGTGAGCTCGATCGTCGCCACGGCCGACCACAACACGCCCACCACCGGCTGGGAGCGCGGCTACGACGGCATCGACGACCCGATCAGCAAGGAGCAGGTCACGACGCTCGACAAGAACATGAGCGAGTTCGGCGCGGCCGCCTACTTCCCGTTCCTGTCCAGGCGCCAGGGCATCGTCCACGTGATCGGCCCCGAGCAGGGCGCGACGCTGCCGGGCATGACGGTGGTCTGCGGCGACTCGCACACGTCCACGCACGGCGCGTTCGGCGCCCTGGCCCACGGCATCGGGACCAGCGAGGTCGAGCACGTGATGGCGACGCAGACGCTGCTGGCCAGGAAAGCGAAGAACATGCTGGTGAAAGTCGACGGCCAGCTTGCGCGCGGCGTCACCGCCAAGGACATCGTGCTGGCGATCATCGGCAAGATCGGCACGGCCGGAGGGACCGGCTACACGATCGAGTTCGCCGGCACCGCGATCCGCGGCCTGACCATGGAAGGCCGCATGACGGTCTGCAACATGGCCATCGAGGCCGGCGCCCGCGCCGGGTTGGTCGCGGTCGACGACCGGACGATCGAGTACGTCAAGGGCCGGCCGCTGGCGCCCACGGGCGTCGAGTGGGACCAGGCCGTCGCCTACTGGCGCACCTTGCACTCCGATGCCGACGCGAAGTTCGACGCGGTCGTCGAACTGAACGCGAGCCAGGTCGTCCCGCAGGTCACCTGGGGCACCTCGCCCGAGATGGTGCTGCCCATCGACGGTCGCGTGCCGGACCCCGACAAGGAAAAGGACCCGAACAAGCGCGACGCGATCGAGCGCGCGCTGGCCTACATGGGGCTGGAGCCGGGCAAGCCGCTGGCCGACATCTACGTCGACAAGGTGTTCATCGGCTCGTGCACCAACAGCCGCATCGAGGACATGCGCGAGGCGGCGGCGGTCGTCAGGAAGCTCGGCCAGAAGGTCGCCAGGAATGTCAAGCTGGCCATGGTCGTGCCCGGCTCGGGCGTCGTGAAGGAGCAGGCCGAGCGCGAGGGCCTGCACGAGGTCTTCAAGGCCGCCGGCTTCGAGTGGCGCGAACCGGGCTGCTCCATGTGCCTGGCCATGAACGCCGACCGGCTGGACCCGGGCGAGCGCTGCGCGTCCACCAGCAACCGCAATTTCGAAGGGCGCCAGGGTGCCGGTGGACGCACGCACCTGGTGAGCCCGGCCATGGCGGCCGCCGCCGCCGTGCATGGCCATTTCGTCGACGTCCGCCAATTCGCCTGAAGAGGATCGCTTCCCATGAAGACAATCGCCACCCTGCTCGCCCTCACCTTCGCGCTGCTCGCCGCCGGCTGCGGCACGATCCGCGGCGCCGGCGAAGACATCCAGAAGGCCGGCTCGGCCATCGAGAACGCGGCGAAGAAGAAGTAACAGCCGAATACGGACAGCCGGACGCGGAGGGCGCGAGAGACGCAGAGGACGCAAGAATATGAGTGGAGGTTGTTTTGCATCCTTTCCGCTTTTCTTTTGCGCCCTCTGCGTACCCTTCGCGTCCTCTGCGTCCTGGCCCCGCATTCAAGGAATCGACATGCAGAAATTCACCGTCCACAAAGGTCTCGTCGCCCCGATGGACCGCGAGAACGTCGACACCGACGCGATCATTCCCAAGCAGTTCCTCAAGTCGATCCGCAAGACCGGGTTCGGCCAGAACCTGTTCGATGCGTGGCGCTACCTCGACCCGGGCGAGCCGGGGCAGGATCCGGCCAGCCGCAAGCCGAATCCGGACTTCGTGCTCAACCAGCCGCGCTACCAGGGCGCCTCGATCCTGCTGGCGCGCAAGAACTTCGGCTGCGGCTCCTCGCGCGAGCACGCTCCCTGGGCGCTGGACCAGTACGGCTTTCGCTGCGTCATCGCGCCGAGCTTCGCCGACATCTTCTTCAACAACTGCTTCAAGAACGGCCTGCTGCCGGTGGTGCTGGCCGAATCGCAGGTGAGCCGCCTGTTCGACGAGGTCGCCGCCTTCCCCGGCTACCAGCTCACGGTGGACCTGGAGCGCCAGGCGATCGTGCTGCCGCAAGGCGACGAAATGGCGTTCGACGTGCAGCCGTTTCGCAAGTACTGCCTGCTCAACGGCTTCGACGACATCGGCCTGACGCTGCGCCAGTCCGACAAGATCAAGGCCTTCGAGGCCGAGCGGCTGGCGACCAAGCCCTGGCTGGCGCACACTCTTTGAACTACTGAAACCCAACAGCCGGACGCAGAGGACGCGAAGGATACGCGGAAGACGCAAAAGAGAAAAAGAAGAAGTTGAACTCGATTTCTTCTGCGTCCTCCGCGAGCTCTCTGCGACCTCTGCGTTCGGCTGTTGGGTTGAATCCTTCGAAAGACCCACCATGAAGATCGCAGTCCTCGCCGGTGACGGCATCGGCCCCGAGATCACCGCCGAAGCGGTCAAGGTACTGCAGGCGCTCGACCTGAAGTTCGAGATGGAGTCGGCGCCGGTCGGCGGCTGTGCCTACGACGCGCATGGCCATCCCTTGCCCGAGGCCACGCTGAAACTGGCGAAGGAAGCCGACGCGGTGCTGTTCGGCGCCGTGGGCGACTGGAAGTACGACAAGCTCGACCGGCCGCTGCGCCCCGAGCAGGCGCTGCTGGGCCTGCGCAAGAACCTGGGGCTGTTCGCCAACTTTCGCCCCGCCATCTGCTACGCGGAACTGGTGGGCGCCTCCAGCCTCAAGCCTGAACTGATCGCGGGCCTGGACATCCTCATCATCCGCGAGCTGACCGGCGACATCTATTTCGGCCAGCCGCGCGGCCGCCGCAGCGCGCCCGACGGCCATTTCCCCGGCAGCGAGGAAGCCTTCGACACGATGCGCTATTCGCGTCCGGAAATCGAGCGCATCGCCCACGTGGCGTTCCAGGCCGCCCGCAAGCGCGGCAAGCGGGTGACCAGCGTCGACAAGGCCAACGTGCTGGAGACCTCGCAGCTGTGGAAGGACGTGGTCACCGAGGTCGGCCAGCAGTACCCGGACGTCGCGCTGGACCACATGTACGTGGACAACGCGGCGATGCAGCTGGTCAAGGAGCCCAAGCGCTTCGACGTGGTGGTGACCGGCAACATGTTCGGCGACATCCTCTCCGACGAGGCCGCGATGCTCACCGGATCCATCGGCATGCTGCCTTCGGCCAGCCTGAACGATCGCAGGCAGGGCCTGTACGAGCCGAGCCACGGCAGCGCGCCGGACATCGCCGGCAAGGGCGTCGCCAATCCCCTGGCTACAATATTGTCTGCCGCCATGATGCTGCGTTTCTCCCTCGAACAGCCCGAAGCCGCCGACCGGATCGAGTCCGCGGTGAAGGACGTGCTCGCATCGGGCCTGCGCACGGCGGACATCCATTCCGAAGGCACGAAACGGGTCGGCACCCGCGAGATGGGCGACGCCGTGGTCGCCTCCCTGACCAAGAAAACTACCAAGGGCTGATCCAGCTCCGGTTCGTCGCGCGCCTTGACCCCGGCTCCGACGAGCCGGGGGAACCAAAGTGAACTGCAACTTTTGAAAAGGCGGACTCATGAAAATCGCGAACGGACAACAACCCCTGGTCGGCCTCGTGGGCTGGCGCGGCATGGTCGGCTCGGTCCTGATGGACCGCATGCAGGCCGAAGGCGACTTCGGCCTGATCGAGCCGATGTTCTTCTCGACGTCGAACGCCGGCGGCGCGGCCCCGTCCCAGGCGAAGAACGAGAACAAGCTGAAGGACGCCTTCGACATCGAGGCGCTCAAGCGCTGCGACGTCGTCATCACCTGCCAGGGCGGCGACTACACCACCGAGGTGTTTCCGAAGCTGCGCGCGGCGGGCTGGAGCGGCCACTGGATCGACGCGGCCTCCACGCTGCGCATGAAGGATGACGCCGTGATCATCCTCGACCCGGTGAACATGCCAGTGATCAGGAACGCCCTCGGCAAGGGCGGCCGCAACTGGGTCGGCGGCAACTGCACGGTGAGCTGCATGTTGATGGGCGTGGGCGCGCTCTACAAGGCCGGACTGGTCGAGTGGATGACCACCATGACCTACCAGGCGGCGTCCGGCGGCGGCGCCCAGCACATGCGCGAACTGCTGACCCAGTTCGGCACGCTGAACGCCGAGGTGAAGGGCCTGCTGGCCGATCCGAAGTCGGCGATCCTGGAGATCGACCGCAAGGTGCTGGCGAAGCAGCAGTCGCTCTCGGCCGAGGAAATGGCCAACTTCGGTGTGCCGCTGGGCGGCTCCCTGATCCCCTGGATCGACAAGGACCTGGGCGGCGGCGTCTCGCGCGAGGAATGGAAGGGCGGCGCCGAGACGAACAAGATCCTGGGCCAGGGCGCCGGCTTCGGCACTCCGGCCACCCCGGTCGACGGCTTTTGCGTGCGGGTCGGCGCCATGCGCTGCCACAGCCAGGCGCTGACGTTCAAGCTGAAGAAGGACGTGCCGGTCGCCGACATCGAGCAGATGATCGCCGGCGACAACGCCTGGGTGAGGGTCGTGCCCAACACGCGTGAGGCGACCCTCCAGGGGCTCACGCCGGTGGCCGTGACCGGCACGCTGTCGATTCCGGTCGGGCGCATCCGCAAGCTGGCGATGGGACCGGAATACCTGGGCGCCTTCACCATCGGCGACCAGCTGCTGTGGGGCGCCGCCGAACCGCTGCGGCGCATGCTGCGCGTGCTGCTCGAAGCCTGAGCCCACTGCGACCATCAGACGCGACGGCCTGTAATCTCCGGTTACAGGCCGTTGTCGCATCACCACATGCGACAACGCGGAATCTGCCCCGATGGCAGGGCCTGGAACTTAACAGGTGTCTCAGCTTGTCACGCTAAAGCGTTGATGTTATGGTCCTTTTAGCAAATCCAGCCTCGAGGCGATGGTTCGCATGATGAGAAGAAAATGCCAAGCAGATCAGGCAGCTGCGGTCTGCACACCCAGGAAGAGGCCGAGCTGGCGGACAACAGCCCTGGCCGTCGCGACGGCCGCCGTGCTGGGCACGGCTGCGCTGGACGCGAACGCGCTCGCCCTCGGCAGCATCGTCGTGCGCTCCGCACTGGGCGAGCCCCTGCGTGCCGAGATCGACATCGCCGAGATCACGCCTGAAGAGCTGGCCAGCCTGAAGGCCAACGTGGCCTCCCCCGACGCATTCCGCGCGGCCGGGCTGGAGTACAGCCCCGCCCTCGGCGGCGTCCAGGTCAGCCTGCAGCAGCGCGCCAACGGCCGGCCGTTCCTGCTGGTGACCAGCTCGCGCCCGGTCAATGACCCGTTCATCGATCTGATTCTCGAGACGCAATGGTCGTCGGGCCGCATCGTGCGCGACTACACCATGTTGTTCGACCCGCCGCGGCAAGCGGCGCCCGCCACCGCCCAGGTTGCACCGCTGCCGCCGGTGGCGGCCGCGCCAGCGCCGCGCCCCACGCCGCGCCCGGCCCCCGCTGCCGCTGCGACGACGCCTCCGGCACAAGCGGAGGCCCCCCGTGCCGCACCGTCACCTGCACCGGCCATAGCCGGCGACGACAGGAAGGTGACGGTGCAGCGCGGCGATTCGGCCGGCAAGATCGCTGCCGCCCACAAGCCGCCCACGGTCTCGCTGGACCAGATGCTGGTCGCACTGCTGCAGGCCAATCCGGACGCCTTCGTCCGCGGCAACGTCAACCGGCTCAAGGCCGGCGCCGTCCTGCAAATGCCCACCGAGGAGCAGGCAAGCCAGGTTTCGGCCGGCGAAGCCAACCGCACCATCGTCGCGCAGAGCCGCGACTTCAACGAATTCCGGCGCCGGCTGGCCGAAGGCCTGCCGACCACCCAGGTGGCCCCATCCGGGCGGCAGGCTTCGGGCAAGGTCCAGACCGAGGTGCAGGACAAGGCGCCGGCGCCGCCCAGCCCGGACCGGCTGACCCTCTCCAAGGGTGCCGTCCAGGGCAAGACGGCGGCCGAAGACCGCATCGCGCGCGAACGCCAGGCGCAGGACACGGCCACCCGCCTCGCGGAACTGAACAAGAACATCGCCGACCTGAACAAGCTGCAGAGCTCCACGGCACCGGCCACGCCCGGCCCGGCCGGCGCGACGGCATCGGCGCCGAAGCCGGCTGGCCCAGCCGTGACCGCCCAGGCGCCCGCAGCCGCCCCGCCGCCGGCTGCCGCGCCGGCGTCGACCCCAGCCAGTGCACAAGCGACTGCTGCGGCCGCGCCCGCATCGGCACCCCTGGCGGCCGCACCGGCGATGCCGGCATCGGCACCGGCGGCAGCAGCGTCCGCACCGGCAGCCGTCGCCGCCACCGGCGCCGCGTCCGCGCCCCCCATGCCAGCCAAGCCGCCGGCGCCGCTCGCGACCAGGCCGGCCGCCCCGCCGGCGATGGAGGAGCCCAGCGTGCTGGACGAACTCCTCGAGAACCCGCTGCTGCTCGCCGTCCTGGGCGGCGCGATCGCGGCCTTGCTCGGCCTTGGCGCCTACAAGCTGCGCCAGCGCAAGAAGTCGCCGCAAGTCGACAGCTCGTTCCTCGAAAGCCGGCTGCAGCCCGACTCCTTCTTCGGTGCCAGCGGCGGCCAGCGCATCGACACCGCCGAGGGCGGCGCGACCGGTTCGTCGATGGTGTATTCGCCGAGCCAGCTCGACGCGGCCGGCGATGTCGATCCCGTGGCCGAGGCGGACGTGTACCTGGCCTATGGCCGTGACCTGCAGGCCGAGGAAATCCTGAAGGAAGCCCTGCGCGTGACGCCGCAGCGCGTCGCGATCCATTCCAAGCTGCTCGAGATCTACGCCAAGCGCCGCGACGCCAAGGCGTTCGAGGTCGCCGCCACGGAAGCCTATGCACTGACGCATGGCGAGGGCCTCGAGTGGGAACACATCTGCGAACTGGGCCGGGAGCTCGATCCGGGCAATGCGCTGTACCGTCCTGGCGGCACGCCCAGCGGTGGCGCTGCGCCGGTCGCCGGCGCCGCCGTGGCCGTGGCCGCGGCGAGCGCCCTGGACGCGCCGGCTACCAACGCGCCCGACCTGGACCTGGATCTCGACTTCTCCAGCGGCGACGAAGCACCGGGGGACGGTGCCGGTGCCTCGACGGCCGTGCATCTGCACGCGGCGCCGCCGGCGCAGGCGCTCGATCTCGAATTCGAGGAGGCTCAGCAGGAGCACGCCGCCGAAAGGCAGGCCCGGGCAGCGGCCCCCGCCCCGGCACCGGCACCGGCCGCCGATGAACCGCTCTCCTTCGAGTTGCCCGCGATCGAGGAGCCGCTGCCAACCGCGCCGGCCGCCGCGACGTCCGAGCCCGATGCACCGGACAACGGCCTCGCGTTCGACCTCGAAACGCCGCAGGAAAGCGCCGCGCCGGCAGCCACCGCGCCGGCGGCGGTCAAGGCAGCGCGGCAGGACGACAAGATGATCGAGTTCGACCTCGACTCGCTGTCGCTCGACCTCGACTCGCAGGGCCCCGCTACCGAGGCGCCCCAGGAACCGGTGCCCACGGCGGCGCCGCGTGCCACAGCGCCGGTGGCACCGGCCGACGAAGCGGTCACCACCCAGGGCCTGGAGGACGCGGGCGACGATCCCCTCGCGACCAAGTTCGCGCTGGCGCAGGAGTTCAACGCCATCGGCGATCCCGACGGCGCGCGCAGCCTGGCGGAGGAAGTGGTCGCCGAGGCGTCGGGCGAGCTCAGGACGCGGGCCCAGAAGTTCCTCGCCGAAATCGGTTGACGGCGGCAAACGCGGCGCGCGAGCGGGCTGCCAACAAGGCTGGCGTCATGAGGCTGGCACTGGGCATCAGCTACGACGGGCGCGGCTACCAGGGCTGGCAGAGCCAACCCTCGGGCGTCACGGTGCAGGACCGGCTGGAACGCGCGCTCTCGCAGTTCGCCACGCAACCGGTCGGCACCGTGTGCGCCGGCCGCACCGACGCCGGCGTGCACGGCCTGATGCAGGTGGTGCACTTCGACACCCCCCTCGAGCGCGAGCCCTTCTCCTGGGTGCGCGGCACCAATCGCTTCCTGCCGCGCGACATCGCCGTGCAGTGGGCGCAACCGGTGCCGCCCGCGTTCCATTCGCGCGCGAGCGCCATCGGCCGGCGGTACTCCTACCTGCTGCTCGAGTCGCCGGTACGCCCCAGTCTCGAAGCCGGCCGCGTCGGCTGGGTGTTCCGCAGCCTCGACGGCGCCGCGATGCGCCAGGCGGCGGCGCTGCTGCTGGGCCAGCACGACTTCACGTCCTTCCGCGCCGCCGAGTGCCAGGCGAAATCGCCGGTGAAGACGCTGCGCCGTGCCGAGATCGGCCGGCGCGGGGCGTACTGGCGCTTCGATTTCGAGGCCGACGCCTTCCTCCATCACATGATCCGCAACATCATGGGCTGCCTCGTCGCCGTCGGCCAGGGGCTGCATCCACCCGGATGGACCAGCCAGGTGCTGGCCGCGCGCAGCCGCGACGCCGCCGCACCCACCTTCGCCGCGGACGGGCTGTATTTCCTGGGGCCGGTGTACGAGTCCCGCTGGAACCTGCCCGAGCGCACCGCTGCGTATGATTGGCTGCCATGACCCCGCCCAAACCGCCGGCAGGCCGCACGCGCATCAAGATCTGCGGGCTGACGCGCGAGCAGGACGTGGACGCCGCCGCGGCCGCCGGCGCTGACGCCATCGGCCTGGTCCTGTACCCCCGGAGCAAGCGGTTCGTGACGCCGCAGCGCGCCGCCGAACTGGCCCGCCGCCTGCCGCCCTTCGTGACGCCTGTGCTGCTGTTCGTGAACGAAACGGCGGTCAACGTGCGCGCCGCCTGCGACCTCGTCGCCAACGCCTGCGTGCAGTTCCACGGCGACGAGACGCCGGCCGACTGCCTGGCGGCGACCGGCGGCGGCGCCCGTCCCTTCATGCGGGCGGCCCGCATCCCGCCGGGCGACGCGAATTCCTTCGACTTGCTAGAATTTGCCGGCAACTACCCGCAAGCGCAGGCCATCCTCCTCGACGCCCACGTCGAAGGCTACGGTGGCGGCGGCAAGCCGTTCAATTGGTCACTCCTTCCTCCAAGCGTTCCCGCTCACCTCGTCTTGTCTGGTGGGTTGACGCCTGCAAACGTGGGCGATGGCATTGCGCAGCTTCGGCCGCGTTGCGAGACGCTGGCCGTTGACGTGAGCTCCGGGGTCGAGCTTGACGGCCAGCCCGGCCGCAAGGACCCGGTCAAGATCCATCGGTTCGTCGCGGCGGTGCGCGCCGCCGACGCGCTCCTTGCCCAGTCATCCAATGCCTTCCTACCAGCAACCTGACGCCAGCGGCCATTTCGGCATCTACGGCGGCAGCTTCGTCAGCGAGACGCTGACCCACGCCATCGACGAGCTGCGCGACGCGTACGCGAAGTACCAGCACGACTCCGAGTTCCTGGCCGAATTCCGCTACGAGCTGAAGCACTTCGTCGGCCGCCCCTCGCCCATCTACCATGCGGCCCGCATGAGCCGCGAGCAGGGGGGCGCGCAGATCTACCTGAAGCGCGAAGACCTCAATCACACCGGCGCCCACAAGATCAACAACGTGATCGGCCAGGCGCTGCTGGCCCGCCGCATGGGCAAGCCGCGCGTCATCGCCGAGACCGGCGCCGGCCAGCACGGCGTCGCGACGGCCACGATCTGCGCCCGCTACGGGCTCGAATGCGTGGTCTACATGGGCAGCGCGGACGTGAAGCGCCAGAGCCCCAACGTGTACCGGATGAACCTGCTCGGTGCCACGGTGATGCCGGTGGAGTCGGGCAGCAAGACGCTCAAGGACGCGCTCAACGAGGCGATGCGCGACTGGGTCACCAACGTCGAGAACACCTTCTACATCATCGGCACCGTCGCCGGGCCGCACCCGTATCCGATGATGGTGCGCGACTTCCAGAGCGTGATCGGGCAGGAGTGCCTCACCCAGATGCCGGAGATGACGGGCGGGCAGCCCGATGTCGTGGTGGCCTGCGTCGGCGGCGGCAGCAACGCGATGGGCATCTTCCACCCGTACATTCCTCACGACCACACGAAGCTGGTCGGCGTCGAGGCCGCCGGCGAGGGGCTGGACAGCGGCAAGCATTCGGCGTCGCTGCAGCGCGGCTCCCCCGGCGTGCTGCACGGCAACCGCACCTACGTCCTGCAGGACGAGAACGGCCAGATCACCGAAACTCACAGCGTCAGCGCCGGCCTGGACTATCCCGGGGTGGGACCGGAGCACGCATGGCTCAAGGACACCGGGCGGGCCGAGTATGTCGGCATCACCGACTCCGAGGCGCTGGACGCCTTCCACTATCTGTGCCGCACCGAAGGCATCATTCCGGCCCTCGAGTCCAGCCATGCGGTCGCCTACGCGATGAAGCTGGCGCGCACCATGAAGCCGTCGCAGTCGATCCTGGTGAACCTCTCGGGCCGCGGCGACAAGGACATCGGCACCGTGGCCGACCTGGCGGGCGTCGACTTCTACGACCGCCCCTCGATGCGGGGCCTGCAGGTCAAGGGCGCCGGAAAGGCGGGCCAATGAGCCGCATCGCCGCCACCTTCGACCGCCTGCGGGCAGCCGGGCGCAAGGCCCTGATCCCGTACGTGACCGCCGGCTTCCCCTTCGCCGACATCACCCCCGACCTGATGCACGGCATGGCGGCGGCGGGCGCCGACATCATCGAGCTGGGGGTGCCGTTCTCCGATCCGATGGCCGACGGGCCGGTGATCCAGCAGGCGGGCGAACAGGCGCTCGCCGCGGGCGTCGGCATGAAGCAGGTCCTGGCCATGGTGCGCGAGTTCCGCCGGCGCGACGACGCGACGCCGGTGGTGCTCATGGGATATGCCAATCCTGTCGAACGCTATGACCTCGTCCACGGCCGCGACGCCTTCGTCCGCGACGCGGCCGCGAGCGGCGTCGACGGCATCCTGATCGTCGACTACCCGCCCGAGGAATGCGAGGACTTCGCCGGCAAGCTCAAGGCCGCCGGCCTGGACCTGATCTTCCTGCTCGCGCCCACCAGCACCGGCGAGCGCATGCAGCAGGTCGCGCGCGTGGCGAGCGGCTACGTCTACTACGTCTCGCTCAAGGGCGTCACCGGCGCCGGCCACCTGGACACGGCGGCCGTCGAACGGATGCTGCCGCGCATCCGCGAACACGTGCACATTCCGGTCGGCGTTGGTTTCGGCATCCGCGACGCCGCCACCGCGAAGGCCATCGGCAAGGTGGCCGACGCGGTGGTGATCGGCACCCGCATCATCCAGTTGCTGCAGGACCAGCCGCGCGAGCGCGCGGTGGGCGCCGTCGGCACCTTCCTGCGCGAAATCCGCGCCGCCCTGGACGAATAGAATCGCTCTTCTGCCCCCGAGGAACACCGACACCATGAGCTGGCTCGAAAAACTGCTCCCGCCCAAGATCCAGCGCACCGACCCCGCCGACCGCCGGCAGGTCCCGGAAGGGCTGTGGGTCAAGTGCCCGAGCTGCGAGAGCGTGCTGTACAAGACCGACCTGGAGCAGAACCAGAACGTCTGCCCCACCTGCGCACACCACCACCGCATCGCCGCGCGCGCCCGGCTCGACGGCTTCCTCGACGCCGAGGGCCGGTACGAGATCGGCCAGGAGGTACTGCCGGTCGACGCGCTGAAGTTCAAGGACAGCCGCCGCTATCCCGAGCGCCTGCAGGAAGCGCTGGAGAACACCGGCGAGACCGACGCGCTGGTCGTGATGGGCGGCGCGGTGCACAGCATCAGCGTGGTCGCCGCGGCGTTCGAGTTCGATTTCATGGGCGGCAGCATGGGCAGCGTGGTCGGCGAGCGCTTCGTGCGCGGCGTCGAGGCCGCCGTCGAACAGAAGGTCCCCTTCATCTGCTTCACCGCCACCGGCGGGGCACGGATGCAGGAAGGCCTGCTCTCGCTGATGCAGATGGCCAAGACCAACGCCGCCCTGACCCGGCTGGCCAAGAAGGGCCTGCCGTACATCAGCGTGCTGACCGATCCCACGATGGGCGGCGTCAGCGCCGGCTTCGCCTTCGTCGGCGACATCGTGATCGCCGAACCCAGGGCCCTGATCGGGTTCGCCGGGCCGCGCGTGATCGAGTCCACGGTGCGCGTCACCTTGCCCGAGGGCTTCCAGCGCGCGGAGTTCCTGCAGCAAAAGGGCGCCGTCGACTTCATCTGCGACCGGCGCGAACTGCGCAAGACCGTGGCCCACGCGCTCGCGATGCTGCAGCGGCAACCCGCCGATGCGGTGAGCTGAGCGCGCAACCCCCACCCCTGCCCGCCCGAGACGGCCGGCGGTCCCTGCCGCCGAGGCCCCGCGGACGGAGCGGCAAGCCCGCTCGGCCGTGGAATTGTTCCGCGGTTCGCGATTTGCCATCGTACCTGCAGCAGAGTTCTTAAGCGCTGCGCCCCCGTCCGCTCGACAATTCGCGCTGGACAGCAGCAATGACGAACAGATCGAGGAAGGGGCTCCGGGCGGCCGCCTGGTGGATGGCGGCGATCCTGGCTGGCTGTGGCGGCGGCGATTCGAGCACGCCGCCAGCCGGGCCGGCGGCGCTGCGCGCGCCGGTCGAGAGCATGACGCTCGGGTCGGCGGCAGACGCATCGTCCGAGACCCCATCCGCGGCGCGCCGGACCGCCGACGGCGGCGCCCGCGTCGCCCTCGATCCGTTTGTTGCCCTTGCCCCCCTGCGCGGCGCCAAGCCCGGCGAGCCGCGCCGGATCGGCTACGGCCGGGATGTGCCGCCCACCGACTCGGCAGCAAAGACCCGGATGCGGCTGGCATGGCGCCCCGTGCCCGGCGGCGGGCTCGCCGGACAGATCACCTTCGAGTCGCCCGGCGCGCTCGGGCTGCGACTGGGCATCCTGTCGCAGCGCCTGCCCGCCGAGGCGACGCTGCGCTTTGCGGCGCCCGGCTCGACCACGACGGTGGAAGTGCCGGGGCGCGACGTGGTGGCGGCGCTCCGACGCAACCGCGACGCGGGCGACGAGTCCCTGGCTGGGCGCCTGTACTGGAGCCCCCAGGTCGAAGGCGCGGCGATCGTGATGGAGGTCGAACTGCCGCCGGGCGTACCGGCCGACGCGGTGGAACTGTCCGTGCCGCGCCTGTCGCACCTGTTCCGCAACCCGCTGGCCGCCAGGGCCGGCGAGAACACGCCGCTGGCGATCGGCGAGGCGGCGGCCTGCGAAGCGGACGTCAGTTGCCAGGCGTACGGCGCCGAGAGCAACTCGGTCGCCCGCATGTCCTTCGTCGGGACGGACGGTGGCAGTTACTGGTGCACGGGCACGCTGCTCAATGACCGCGCGTCGAGCGGTACCCCCTACTTCCTGACCGCCAATCACTGCATTTCCAGGCAGGCGCAGGCATCGACGGTGGAAACCAACTGGTTCTTCCGGTCCACCACGTGCAACAGCGGCGCCCTCAACCCGGGCAGCCGCACCCTGCGCGGCGGCGCCACCCTGCTGTGGGGCAGCGCCGCGACCGACACCGCGTTCCTGCGGCTGGCCGGCACGCCGCCGACGGGCGTGACCTATGCGGCATGGTCGCCCAACGCCGTGGCCATCGGCTCGGCCGTGGCCGGCCTGCACCATCCGCGCGGCGACCTGCAGAAGATCAGCCTGGGCAGCGTGACCGCGTATGGCGAATGCCAGGTCACCGACGCTTCCGGCAGCTTCACGTGCAGCCAGGCCACGCAGTCTTCCGGCGAGTTCGTCAACGTCCAGAATTCGCTGGGCACCACCGAAGGCGGCAGCAGCGGTTCCGCGCTGTTCCAGACCATCGGCTCGTCGCGCTACGTGGTCGGACAGTTGTACGGCGGCAACGCCAGCTGCACGAACACGACAGGCAGCAATTTCTACGGCCGCTTCGACATCGCCTACAACGCGGCGCTCTACCAGTGGCTCGATGGCGGTTCCGCCATCGCACTGGCGGTGAGCCGCGCCGGTACCGGGCAAGGTACCGTGAGCTCCGCGCCGGCCGGCATCAGTTGCGGCGCCACCTGCACGGCGCCGTTCGCGGCCGGCACATCCGTGACGCTCGCGGCCACGCCCGCCGCCGGGTCGGCGTTCACCGGGTGGAGCGGCGCATGCAGCGGGACCGGCGCCTGCGTCATCGCGATGAGCAGCGCGAAGAACGTGGTCGCGACCTTCTCGGCCTCTCCCGGGTCGCTGGCGGCGGCCCTGGACAGCACGGACCTGTCGTGGTCCAGCGGCGGCAGTGCCCCCTTCGTCGCCGAGGACAGCATCGTCCACTACGGCTCGACGGCGGCGCAAAGCGGCGCCATCGGCCATGCGCAGAGCAGCTGGCTCGCCGTCACCGTCACGGGACCGGGCCTGCTGACCTTCGACTGGAAGGTGTCGTCCGAGGCCGGCTACGACCTCCTGACCGTGGCGGTCGACGGCGTCCGGAAGCTGTCGTCGAGCGGCGAGGCCGACTGGTCCAGGCAAAAGCTGGCCATCCCGGCGGGCGTGCATACGGTGCGCTGGCAGTACACCAAGGACCAGGCCGTGTCGGCGGGCCGGGACGCCGGCTGGGTCGACCATGTGGCGTACGTGCCCGACTCCGGCGCGAGCGACATGATGCGGGTGTTCAACTGGGCCGAGTTCGCTTATCCGGACTACTTCAGTGGCTCCTCCACGGCGGGCACCTACCAGGACTACACGTACCGGTACTACCCCGACACGGGCAACTACCTGGCCGTGCGCAACGGGAGGGTCGTCGTGCACAACGGCAGGGACTGGCACTTCATCGACGTCGGCCCGCTCGGCGAATACCTGGTGAGCGCCAGCGCCGCCGGGTTCTGAGCGCCCCCAGGCCGCCGCGGCGCAACTCAAGCGCTTGTCGGACAAGGGAGCGACCGTGCGTCAGCGCCCACGCCAGCGGCTCAGTTCGCCAGGTTCGGCCATTAGACTTTTCCTGATCGCAACCACAGCCATTGGGGAGACCGAGTGCGCCAATCCGTACGCCGCCGTGCCGTTCTGAAATCGTTGATGGGCGCAGCCGCCGTGGCCTCGGGGCTCGCGGCTTGCGGAGGAGGCGGCGGAGGCGACAGCGCGGCACCTCCCGGTCCCGAACCGACTCCGAGTCCGACGCCGGCGCCCACGCCGGCCCCGACGCCCGCACCCACGCCAGCTCCGACTCCGGCCCCGACTCCGGCACCCACGCCAGCTCCGACGCCAGCCCCGACACCCGCTCCCACGCCAGCTCCAACTCCGGCACCGAGCCGGTTCTCCGCTTCGTGGACCGCGGCGGCCGTGGACGCAACAGCCAACCTGCCGGGCGCGGCACCGCAGCAGGCGCCGGCGTTCAACAACCAGACCGTGCGGCAGGTGGTGCGCCTGTCCCTGGGCGGCGACACGCTGCGAGTGAAGCTGACCAACCTGTTCGGCACGTTGCCGCTCACGGTCAGCGCGGTCCGGGTGGCCAGGAGCACCGGCCAGTCGGGCATCGACCCCGGCACCGATCACGCGGTGACCTTCGGCGGCCAGACCTCGGTGACCATCGCGGCGGGCGCGGAAGCCATCAGCGATGCGATCGCCGTGCCGGTGGCGCCGTTGACCAACCTCGCCATCAGCATGTACTTCGCCGGACCGGTGACGGTCCGGACCATCCATCCGGTGGCGCGCCAGACGGCCTGGACGATCGCCGGCAACCAGGTCTCGGCAGCGACACTCGCCGGCGCCAGCGCCGACCCGTTCGCCGCGTATCACGCCCTGGCTTCGGTCGAGACGTCGAGCACGCAGCCGACCCGGCTGCTGGTGGCATTCGGCGATTCCCAGACCGACGGCAGCGGCTCGACCGTCGACGCCGCCAAGCGCTATCCGAACCAGCTCGACGACCGGCTGAAGGGCGCCGGCCAGCCGCGCACGGGCGTCGTCAACAGCGGCATCGGCGGCAACCGCTGGCTCAACGACTTCGCCGGGCCGAGCGGGCTCGCTCGCCTCGACCGGGACCTGCTCGGCGTGGCGGGCGCAACGCATGCGCTGATGCTCATGGGCATCAATGACATCGGTTTCTCCGTCAGCGCGGCGCCGAGCCAGGAGGCGTCGGCCGACCAGATCATCGGCGCGATCGCCACGGCGATGAGCCGCGCCAGGGCCAGGGGCATCAAGGTGATCCTCGGCACCTTGTTGCCGTTCCGGGGCACCGAGTACTACACGACGGCGGGCGAGGCCAAGCGCCAGGCGGTCAACGCCTGGATCAGGACCAGCAGCGGCGCCGACGGCGTGGTCGACTTCGACCGCGTGATGCAAAGCGCGGCCGATCCCGCCGTCCTGAACCCCGCGTACGACAGCGGCGACCACTTGCACCCCAACGATGCCGGCTACGCCGCGATGGCGGCGGCGATCGATCTCGGCCTGCTGGGTTGACGTGAGCCCCCACGCTCACTCGCGTTCGCTGCCCCCCGAGGGGGTTTCAGTCTCCTTGAGGCGGCTCGGCGGAGACTGACCCATGGTTGCGCCGTTTCCCTGCTCGTGTTAGGGTGGTTGCCTACTTCGGGAATCACGGATCGTGCATTCCTGAATGCGGGAACGGCCCGCGCCGTGGTTCATGCGCAACCACGCAGGCACGGGATGGGCGCGGGGCGCGGCGAGTGGCATGCAACCTGCGTCACGAATCACACTCATGACGCACGAGGCACCATCAAAGTTCTTCCGGGTGCTGCTGGCATCGCTGCGGCGGCCGGGCGCCTTCCCCGCGATCGCCTGCCTGTCCTACCTGGTGATCGGCACCGTGTGGATCTGGTACTCGGACCACGTGGGGGCGGCGCTGTTCACCAGCGTCGAACACCTCACGATCTTCCAGACCTACAAGGGCGCGCTGTTCGTCGCGGTATCGGCGCTGTTCCTGTACGTGTCGCTGCGGGTCGCCTACGGCCTGCTGGACCGCCTGCCCGTCGTGGAACGGCTGCTGCGCGACAGCCAGCGGCAGTACCTCACCTCGGTGGACCTCTCGCCCGACGGCGTGGTGGTGCACAGCGGCGGACGCATCCTCTATGCCAACAGAGGCTTTCGCGAGACGCTCGGAATCGGCGACCAGGTCGCATTGCCGGGCGTTGCGCTGGTGAGCCTGGTGCGCTCCGACGAGCAGGGCCTGATCGAATCGCAACTGGCCTCGCTGTCGGCCGCCGTCGGCAGCAGCCCACCGACCGAGCTGCGCATCCATGGCCCGAGCGGCCAGGAAATCGACGTCGAACACGCCAGCCGTTCGGTCCGCGTGGGCGACCGGATCATCGTCCAGACGCATTTCCGCGACCTCACCGCGCGCAACCAGGCGCGGCGCGAACTGGAACTGGCCAACCGCACCCTCGAGCAGCGCATCAAGGAACGCACGCGCGAGGTCGAGGCAGTCAACGAGGCGTTGAGCTCCTTCACCCACTCGGTGGCGCACGACCTGCGCGCACCCGTGTCCCGCGTGGAGGGATTCGCCCGGGCGCTGGACGCCGCGGCGGAGCGGGACGATCGCAAGAAGGTCGCGCATTACGCCGGCCGCATCCGCGCCAACGCCGAGCTCATGGAGCAGATGATCGACGGCCTGCTGAAGCTGTCGCGCGCCGAGCGCGCGGAGCTGGACATCAAGCTGCTGGATACACGCGCCGTCGTCGAGCACGTGGTCCAGGAGCTGCTGTCGGAAGCAGCCAGGGAGCGCGTCCAGATCGGCGAGCTCCCGCCGGTGCACGCCCACCATTGCACCATCCAGCAGGTCTGGACCAACCTGCTGTCCAACGCCGTGAAGTACAGCGCCGGCGCCGCCGACCCCACGGTGCGCGTCGCTGCCCAGGATCTGGAACACGAGGTCGTTTTCAGCGTGAGCGACCACGGCATCGGCTTCGACCCGGCCGACGCGAAGAACCTCTTCGGGCTGTTCCAGCGCCTGCCCGGCGCCGGCGGCTTTCCGGGCACCGGCATCGGCCTCACGGTCGTGCGCCGCATCGTCGAGCGCCACGGCGGCCGCGTGTGGGCCACCGGCGAGCGCGGCCGCGGCGCCACCTTCTGCTTCTCGCTGCCCAAGACGCAGTAGGGCGCGCCGGCGCGGCCGCCTCACCGGCTAGACTCGACGCCTCGTGAATCCCGAAGCCGACCAACTCTGGCGCGCGCCGCGCTGGGCCCTTGCCGCGCTGCTTGCCGTCCTCGGCATGCTCGGGCCGTTCTCGATCGACACCTACATTCCGGCGTTCTCGGGCATCGCGGCCGCGCTCGATGCCTCGCCGGTGCAGATGCAGCAGACGCTGTCGGCGTACCTGTTCGGCTTCGCCTTCATGAACCTGTTCCACGGGGCGCTGGCGGACAGTTTCGGGCGCCGCCCGGTGGTGCTGTGGGGCATCGCGATGTTCACGATCGCGTCCGCCGGCTGCGCGCTGTCGCAGACCATCGGCCAGCTGGTGTTCTTCCGCGGCCTGCAGGGCCTGTCCACCGGCGCCGGCATCGTGGTCTCGCGCGCGGTGGTCCGCGACATGTTCCCGCCGGCGGAGGCCCAGAAGGTGATGAGCCAGGTCACCATCTATTTCGGCGTGGCCCCGGCGGTCGCGCCGATCATCGGCGGCTGGCTGTTCGTGCATGCCGGCTGGCACAGCATCTTCTGGTTCCTCACCGGCGTGGGCATCCTGCTGTGGACGGCGAATTTCCGGCTGCTGCCGGAGACGCTGCATGTGACGCAGCGGCAACCCTTCAACATGCGCAACCTGATGCAGGGCTACTGGCAGCTGGGCTCCAGTCCTCGCTTTCTGCTGCTGGCGCTGGCCAGCGGCATTCCGTTCAACGGCATGTTCCTGTACGTGCTGTGCGCGCCGGCGTTCCTGGGCGAGCACTTGGGCCTGGCGCCCACGCAGTTCTTCTGGTTCTTCGTGCTCACCATCAGCGGCATCATGGGCGGCGCCTGGGCCAGCGGGCGCCTCGCGGGCAAGATCTCGCCGCGCCGGCAGATCCGGCACGGCTTCGTGATCATGGTCGTGGTGTCGCTGGCGAACGTGGCTGCGAACTTTGCGTTCGAACCGCACCCCGCGTGGTCCCTGCTGCCGATCGCCCTGTTCTCCTTCGGCTGGGCGCTGATGGTGCCGGTGGTCACCTTGCTGGTGCTGGACCTGTACCCGCAACGGCGCGGCCTCGCCTCGTCGCTGCAGGCCGTGATCGCCTCGACGGCGAACGGCCTGGTCGCCGGCGCCATCGCGCCGCTGGTGATGCACTCCACGCAGGCACTGGCGCTCACATCGATCGCCATGATGTCGATCGGCCTGGTGGCGTGGATGTGGGTCAAGCAATACGCGCCCGAGATCGGGCGCCTGCACGCGGGCCAGTCCGCTCCGTAGCACAAAGGATTCGCCCAAGGCACATGCGCGACAGCGCAAGGGCATTTCGCATCCGGATTTTCCCTCTGAAGTTCCGCCGTGCAGTACGGCGCATTGATCGGGCCCCGGGTCGCGCGCTACAGTGATGCCGCCGCTGCTCGCGCCGCAGTGGTCGTCGCATCGCAGTTCCGTGTTCCGCACCCGCATCTCCTCGCCGTACTTCCCATGGATCTATTTCTGCAACAAGTCCTCAACGGGCTGACGCTGGGGGGCATCTACAGCCTCGTGGCGCTCGGGCTCACGCTCGTCTACGGCATCCTGCACGTGCCGAACTTCGCCCACGGCGCCTTCTACATGGCCGGCGCGTTCGCGTCGTTCCACCTGATGAAGGTCTACGGTTTCAATTACTGGCTGGCGATGCTCGGCTCGGCGCTGGTCGTGGCGGTGATCGCGACACTGGCCGAGCGGCTGGTGTTCCACCCGCTGCGCAAGGCCTCGGGCCTGCATCCCATGATCGCGGCGATCGGCGTCCTGCTGTTCCTGGAAGCCGGCGCGCAGGCGATCTGGGGGGCGGACTTCCACCGCCTGCAGACGCCCTACACCGGCATCCTCGACCTGGGCGGCGTCACGGCGCCGGTGCAGCGGCTGTTGATCATCGCCGCGGCGTTCGCGCTGATGGTCGTGCTGCACCTGTTCCTGCGCAAGACCGTGACCGGCTCCACCATCATCGCGATGGCGCAGAACCGCGACGGCGCGTCGCTGGTGGGGATCGACGCCAACCGCGTGGCCATGCTGACGTTCGCGATCTCCGGCATGCTGGCCGCCGTGGCCGCGACGCTGTACGCGCCGATCAACCTGGTGTACCCGGCGATGGGCCACCTGGTGATCACGAAGGCCTTCGTGATCATCATCCTGGGCGGCATGGGCAGCGTGCCGGGCGCCATCGTCGGCGGCCTGATCATCGGCTTCGCCGAGAGCTTCGGCGCGTTCTACATCTCCACCGACTACAAGGACATCATCGCCTTCGTGCTGCTGGTGGTGATCCTCTCGCTGCGCCCCGAAGGGCTGTTCACGAAGGGGGCGAACTGATGAAGTACCTGACCGGCAAGCCCGGCTGGCTGCTGCTGCTCGCCCTCGGCCTGGCCTTTCCCTTCTTCGCCAGGAACGATTACCACCTCACGGTGATGTCCACGGCCTACATCTTCGCGCTGGCGACGCTGGGGCTGAACCTGATCACCGGCTACACCGGCCAGTTCAACCTGGCCCACAGCGGCTTCATGGCCGTCGGCGCGTACACCGTCGGCATCCTCACCGTCGACTACCAGGTGCCCTTCTGGATCGCCTTCGCGCTGTCCGGCGTCGTCGCCGCGTTTCTCGGCATCTTCATCGGAATCGTGTCGCTACGGCTGAAGGGCCACTACTTCTCGATCTTCACGATGTGCGTCGGCTACATCATGTTCCTGGTGATCGAGAAATGGGAAAGCCTGACGCACGGCACCGTGGGCATCATCGGCATCCCGGCGCCGACCGGCGTCGGGTCGATCACCTTCGACACGCCGCGATCGCTGTACTACCTGGTGTTCTTCTTCCTCGTGCTCGGCACCTGGGTGATGCACCGCATCGCCACGTCGCTGCTGGGCCGCACCTTCGTCGCGATCCGCAACAGCGACAACCTGGCGGAGGCGCTGGGCATCAACCTGATGCGCAACAAGCTGCTCGCGTTCCTGCTGTCGGTGTTCTACGCGGGCCTCGCCGGCGGCCTGTACGCCGGCTTCGTGCGCTTCCTGGGCCCCGGCATCGCCGGCATCGAGCACACGTTCGACATGACCATGTACATGTTGATCGGCGGCCTCGGCACGCTGCTCGGCCCCCTGCTCGGCGCCCTTTCGGTGCCGTGGCTGACGCAGTACCTGCAGTTCCTGCAGGAATACCGGTTCATCGTGTTCGGCCCGATCCTGGTCCTGCTGGTGATCTTCGTGCCGCACGGCATCGTCGGCTCCTACATGGGCTGGCGCGCGCGCCGCGATGCCGGCGCCATCGCGCCGAAGCCGGATGCGGCGCTGGCCGCCAAGACACAACCGGAGGCCGGCCGTGCTTGAAGTGCGCAACCTGACCAAGCGCTACGGCGGCCTGTCCGCCGTGAGCGACGTGACCACCACGATCGAGAAGGGCAGGATCCACGCGGTCATCGGCCCCAACGGCGCCGGCAAGACGACCTTCTTCAACCTGATCAGCGGCGCCCAGCGGGCCACGGCGGGCTCCATCGTGTTCCAGGGGCAGGACGTCACCGGCCTGCGCGCCGACCAGGTGGCGGGCCTCGGCATCTCGCGCACGTTCCAGACGACGTCGCTGTTCGACATGGCCTCGGTGCTGGACAACCTGATCGTCGGCCACCGGCTGCGCACGCGCTCGGGCCTGCTCGACGTGCTCGTGAACTCCCCGCGGCTGCGCCGCGAGGAGGCCCTGTGCCGCGAGAAGGCGCGCGAGGCGCTGGACTTCGTCGGGCTGACGCATGTCGCCAACCGGATGGCCGGCGACATCTCGCAGGAGGAGCGCAAGCGCGTCGCCTTCGCGCTGGCGCTGGCCACCGAGCCGAGCCTGGTGCTGCTCGACGAGCCGGCCGGCGGCGTCAACCCGGAAGAGACCGTCGGCCTCGCCGAGCTGATCCGCAAGATGGTGCGCCACGGCCTCACGGTGTGCCTGGTCGAACACAAGATGGACATGATCATGAGCCTGGCGGACCGCATCACGGTCCTGAACTACGGCGAGAAGATCGCCGAAGGCACGCCCGCGCAGATCCGCGCCAATCCGGCCGTGATCGACGCCTACCTGGGGAGCGAACATGCTGACGTTTGAGAACGTTTCCCAGCACTACGGCAGCTTCTGCGCGCTGCACGGCGTGACGATGCACGCCAAGGAAGGCGAACTCGTCGTCCTGCTCGGCGCCAACGGCGCGGGCAAGAGCACGATCTTCCTCACCGCCAGCGGCCTGCCCCGGGCGACCGGCGGCAGCATCCGGTTCCGCAACCAGGAACTGGTGGGCATGAAGCCTTCGCAGATCGTGCAGCAGGGCATCGTCCACTGCCCCGAGGGCCGCAAGCTGTTCCCCCAGATGTCGGTGCTGAAGAACCTGATGCTCGGCGCCTACGTGCACCGCGGCGACCGCGCCGGCAACCAGAAGATGCTCGACGAGGTCTTCCAGCTCTTTCCGATCCTCGCCGAGCGGCGCGAGCAGGCCGCCGGCTCGCTCTCGGGCGGGCAGCAGCAGATGGTGGCGATCGGCCGCGCCATGATGGGCCGGCCCAAGACCCTGCTGCTCGACGAGCCGTCGCTGGGGCTCGCGCCGCTGGTCGTCAAGCAGGTCTTCGAGGTGATCCAGCGCATCAACCGCGCGGGCACCACGGTGCTGCTCGCGGAGCAGAACGCCTATGCCGCCCTCAAGATCGCGCACCGCGCCTACGTGATCGAAGGCGGCCGCATCGTGCTGGAGGGCGATCCCGCCAGCCTCATGAACAACCAGGCCGTGCGCAAAGCGTACATCGGCGCCTGACCCCCTTTTTTCAGCAAGGAGACCGAATGACCGTCACGTCAACCCTGAAGCACGCCGCCATCGCCGCTGCTGCTGCCGCCGCCTTCACCGCCCCCGCGCTCGCGCAGGAAGTCGTCAAGATCGGCTACTCGGGCCCCATGTCCGGCGGCGCCGCGCTGTACGGCAAGAACGTCCTCGACGGCATGCAGATGGCCGCCGCCGAGATCAACGCCGCCGGCCTCGAAGTGGCCGGCAGGAAGTACAAGCTGGAGATCGTCCCCCTGGACGACAAGTACAACCCCAGCGAGACGGCGATCAACGCGCAGCGCCTGGTGCAGGAGCACAAGACGGCCGCGATCCTGGTGCCCCACTCGGGCGGCAGCTTCGCCCTGCAGACCAACAACGAAGCGCAGAAGTACCTGCTGCTGTCCTACACCAGCGTGCCGCAGGTGACCGCCCGCGGCAACAAGCTGACGCTGCGCATCCCGCCGGAATTCACCGGCTACATCGGGCCGTTCACGAAGTACGCCATGGCGAAATACGGCAAGAACGTGGCCATCGCCAATGCCGACCATGACTACGCGAAGGCGTGGACGGCGGCGTTCAAGCCGGCCTGGGAAGCCGCCGGCGGCAAGGTCGTCGCCGAGAACCCGATGTCGTACAACCGCGCGACCGACTTCTACAGCGGCGTGAGCCGCGTGCTGGCCTCCAAGCCCGACGTGCTGTTCATCGGCGGCGCCTCGGAGCCCACCGGCCTGGTGGTCAAGCAGGCGCGCGAACTCGGCTTCAAGGGCGGCTTCGTGATCATCGACCAGGCCAAGATGGACGAGATCTCGCAGGTGACCGGCGGCTACGGCCCGCTGGAAGGCTCGATCGGCGTGCTGCCGGTGGTGGACGACCCGTCGCCCGTGACCAGGGCCTTCGTCGAGCGCTTCCGCAAGGCGTACCCGGGCCGCAACCCCAGTTCGGAAGTCTCGCTGAACTACACCGCCGTGCACGCGACCGTGCAGGCCATGAAGCTCGCCGGCACCGTCGCCGACGCCGTCAAGATCCGCGCCAGCCTGGACAAGGCGATGAAGGCGCTGCCCGACCAGTACAACCCGCACGGGCTGGACGGCGTGGACGAGCGCGGCGGTTCGCTGGCGAACACCCGCGTCGCCACCGTGGAAGGCGGCAAGGTCAAGGAGCGCGCGTTGCGCGACTTCAAGTAAGCGACCCGCTCGCAAGCAAGAAGGCCGGCAATCGCCGGCCTTCTTTCGTTGGTGCGCGCCGAGGAGTGGCCCCGGCGGCGCGGATCACGCCGCCTTGTACGGGCGCTTCTTCAGGTCGCGCGGCACGAACACCTTGCCGCCGTTGCCCAGCTTGGCCGGCTTGTCGAAGGCGGGACGCCGCTCCGTGCCGTCGCCGTGCCGCACGGCAGCCTCGTGGCGGGCGGCCGGGAAGCGCGGGTCGAAGCCGCCCTTGCGCGGGTCGGCGAAGCGGTCGCGGTCGCGCGCACGCCGGGCTTCGACAGTGCCTGTCCTGAGCTTGTCGAAGGGCTCAGCCCGAACGGCCACCGCACCGTGCCCCCTGCGCTCAGCCTGCCCCGAGCCCGTCGAAGGGTCGAACGGGCCGCGGGCCTGGCGCTCGCCGTCGAAGGGGCCGCGCGCCTGGCGGTCGCCAAAGCCCCCGCCGAAACCGTGGCCCTTGCGCGGCGCGCCGAACTTGCGGTCACGCGAGGGCGTCTCGCGGCCGCGGCCGGCGAAGTCGCCGCGGCCGCCCTGCGGCGCCCGCTGCTGCGGCTCGAGGCCGGGGATGGCCTCGGCCTTGAACTGCTGGCGCGTGTAGCCTTCGATGTCGAAGATCTTGCGGCGGTCGCGGAATTCGGCAAAGGTCACGGCCAGACCGTCGCGCCCGGCGCGGCCGGTTCGGCCGATGCGGTGCGTGTAGTCCTCGGCCTTCATCGGCAGCCCGTAGTTGAACACGTGCGTGATCGTCGGCACGTCGATGCCGCGCGCGGCGACGTCGGTGGCCACCAGCACCTGCACATGGCCGTTGCGCAGCGCCATCAGCCGGCGGTTGCGCAGGCCCTGGCTCAGGGCGCCGTGCAGCGCGACGGCATCGAAGCCGGCCTGCTGCAGGTCGCCCGCGAGGCCGTCGCATTCGACCTGCGTGCTGGCGAAGACGATGGCCTGGTTGATCGTGGTGTCGCGCAGCCAGTGGTCGAGCAGCTTGCGCTTGTGCTGCGGGTTGTCGGCCCAGAACAGCACCTGCTTGATGTTGACGTGCTTTTCCTGCGGGTTGTCGATCGTCACCCGGCGCGGCTCGCGCATCACGCGGGCGGCGAGCTGCTGGATGCGCGGCGCGAACGTGGCGCTGAACATCATCGTCTGCTTGCGGGCTATCGTCAGCTGGTTCACTTCGGCCAGGTCGTCGGCGAAGCCCAGGTCGAGCATGCGGTCGCCTTCGTCCACGACCAGGAACTGCACCTTGTCGAGCTTGATCTGCGAGGAGCGCTGCAGGTCCAGCAGGCGGCCCGGGGTGGCGACCACGAGGTCGGCGTTCTGCAGCTTCGCGATCTGCATCTGGTACGGCATGCCGCCCACCACGTTCGCGATGCGCAGGCCCTTGCAGTGCTTGACCAGGTCGATCGCGTCGTGCGCGACCTGCTGCGCGAGTTCCCGCGTCGGGCACAGCACCAGCGCGCCAGGCGTGGCCGCCTTGAAGTGGCGCGGATTGGTCGGATCCTTGCGTTTGGCGCGCTTCGGGGCAGCCTCGCCCTTGGCGGCGGCCTCGGCGGCGGCGCGCTCGTACTCGGCGCGCTCGGCGGCGCGAGCCTGCTCCTGCTGGCGCAGCAGCGTGTGCAGCACCGGCAGCAGGAAGGCCACGGTCTTGCCGCTGCCGGTCTGGCTGGAGACCATCAGGTCGGTGAAACCCGCGGCTTCGTCGCCGGCCGGCATGGCCTGCGGAATGGTTTCTTCCTGCACGCGCGTCGGCTGGGTGAAGCCCAGGTCGTCCAGCGCTTGCAGCAGTTCGGGCTCGAGGCCCATCTTCAGGAAGCCGTTCGGCGCCAGGGGCGCGGCCTGTTCGGCGTCGATGGTGTCGTTTTGCGCAGGCGAAAGCTCGCCGCGCACTTCAAGAGTGTCGTTCATGGATGCTCACACGCACACGCCGCCGGGATGGCGGTCGCGGTCGTCAATGGTTAAAGGAAGCTCTGAGCAAATCCCGCCGTGCGCGACGGCGCTTTTCCGGGATGAGATCCTAGGCGCCGGACCCAAGGCAAGCCTGGACGGCTTGCCTGGTCCGGCAACAACGGAGATCGCCCGGAAAAGCGTCGTCCCGAAGGGCTCGGACGAAAACGGGCGCTTTGTCCACCAAGTTCCTGGCCGGTGCGTCCAGCACCGGCTGCGAAACGTTGGCGGTCACATCATCCCGTTTTCGTCTCGAGCGCGCGCGCCGCGATTTGCTCAGAGCTTCCTGACAACATCAACCATCAGACGACGTTCAGGCCGCAAGGGCACTGCGGGCTCCAGCTTGTGCGCTGTGTCGGCTGGGATCCAGCCGGGCGAGCCAATGTGTGAAGGGAGATGCACGAGGGCCGCCAATTGCAGCCAAGCCGGTGATTATCGCACAGTCAGGGTTTTCCTGCATCAGGTGCCGGATTCTCCAGCCGCAGGAAGTGCTCGCGGTAGTGCGCCAGCTCGTCGATCGATTCGTGCACGTCGGCCAGGGCGGTGTGCTGCTGCGCCTTCTTGAAGGAGTTGCAGACGTCGGGCCGCCAGCGCCTGGCCAGCTCCTTGATCGTGCTGACGTCGACGTTGCGGTAATGGAAGTACGCCTCCAGCTTCGGCATGTACTTCACCAGGAAGCGGCGGTCCTGGCCGATGCTGTTGCCGCACATCGGTACGGCGTTCTTCGGCGCGTAGCGCGCGATGAACTCCAGCACCTGCTGCTCGGCCTGCGCTTCGGTGACGGTGGAGGCCTTCACCTTGTCGATCAGGCCGCTGCGCCCGTGGGTGCCCTTGTTCCAGTTGTCCATCCGGTCGAGCTGCTCGTCGCTCTGGTGGATGGCGAAGACCGGCCCCTCGACGCGGGGCGCCAGCTCGGGGCCGGTGACGATGACGGCAATTTCGATCAGGCGGTCGGTTTCGGGGTCGAGTCCCGTCATTTCGCAGTCGATCCAGATGAGGTTCTGGTCGCTCTTGGCCAGGGCGGGCAATTGGATGTCGGACATCCTTGCAATTGTCGCCGATGGCCTAAACTCGCCGGGCATGCCAGCCAATGCCTCCTTCACGCTCACCCTCGCATTCGCCGCGTTCCTGCTGGCCGGGCTCGCCGTGAAGTTCTGGCTCGCCTCGCGCCAGATCCGGCACGTCGCCGGCCACCGCACCAGCGTCCCGCCGATGTTCCAGGGCACCGTCAGCCTGCCGGCCCACCAGAAGGCGGCGGACTACACCATCGCCAAGACGCGGTTCGGCATGCTCGAACTCGCGTTCGGCGCGGCGGTGCTGCTCGGGTGGACGCTGCTGGGCGGCCTCGACGCGCTCAACCAGTGGCTGCTCGCCATGCTGGGGTCCGGGCTGGCCCAGCAACTGGTGCTGATGGCCGCCTTCGCGCTGATCGGCGGCGCCGCAGAACTGCCGTTCACGCTGTACCAGACCTTCGTCATCGAGGAGCGATTCGGCTTCAACAAGATGAGCTTGAAGCTGTGGCTGGCCGACCTGGCCAAGTCGACGGCGGTCGGCGCCGCGATCGGCCTGCCCATCGCGGCCCTGATCCTGTGGCTGATGGGCGCCACCGGCAGCCTCTGGTGGCTGTGGGCGTGGGGCGTGTGGATGGCGTTCAACCTGCTGCTGCTGGTGATCTACCCGACATTCATCGCGCCGCTGTTCAACAAGTTCCGGCCGCTCGAGGACGAGTCGCTGCGGGCGCGCGTGACGGCGCTGATGCAGCGCTGCGGCTTCGCGGCCAAGGGTCTGTTCGTGATGGACGGTAGCCGGCGCAGCGCCCACGCCAACGCCTATTTCACCGGCTTCGGCGCGGCCAAGCGGGTGGTGTTCTACGACACCCTGCTCGCCAAGCTTTCGCCCGGCGAGGTGGACGCGGTGCTCGCCCACGAACTGGGGCATTACAAGCACAAGCACATCATGAAGCGCATCGCGGGCCTGTTCGCCCTGAGCCTGGCCGGGTTCGCGCTGCTGGGGTGGCTCGCGACCCAGGTCTGGTTCTACACGGGGCTGGGCGTGCGCCCGAACCTCGACGCCGGCAACGACGCGCTGGCGCTGCTGCTGTTCCTGCTGGCCGTGCCGGTCTTCTCGTTCTTGCTGTCGCCACTGATGGCGCTGGTGTCGCGCCGGCACGAGTTCGAGGCGGATGCCTATGCCGTGCAGCAGACCAGCGGACAGGACCTCTCCAGCGCGCTGCTCAAGCTGTACGAGGACAATGCGTCGACGCTCACGCCGGACCCGGTGTTCGTCAAGTTCTATTACTCGCATCCCCCGGCGTCGGAACGGCTGGCCCGCATGGCCCGCGCCTGAAGGAGCGCCGGATGGACTCGATGCTCAGGAAGAAGGACTGGTCGGCGACGCCCCGGCGCGCGCTCGGTCCGACGCAGATCGTCAGCCGGCTGGCGTCCCTGGGCGGCTGGCAGCTCACGGGCGACGGCCCCCAGGTCGCCATCGAGAAGGCCTACCGCTTCGCGAACTGGCACGAGACCATCTCGTTCGTGAACGCCGTCGCCTTCATCGCCCATGCGCAGGACCACCATCCGGACCTGTCGGTGCACTACGACCGCTGCGTCGTGCGCTTCAGCACGCACGACGTCCGGGGGCTGTCTGAAACCGACTTCGAATGCGCCGCGCTGGTGGACGCGTTGCTGGCATGAAGGGCGGGGATTGAGCGGCCGCCCCGCGCTGGAACCCGGACTGGTGGTCGCCAGCCATGGGCGGCACTGCGTGGTGGAAACGCCCGCCGGCCAGCGGGTGATTTGCCATCCACGCGGCAAGAAGAGCCAGGCCGTGGTCGGCGACCGGGTCCTCTGGCAGGGCTCGCACGACGAAGGCACGATCGAGCGCGTCCAGGAGCGCAGCAACCTCTTCTACCGGCAGGACGAGATCCGCACCAAGTCCTTCGCCGCCAACCTCGACCAGGTGCTGATCCTGCTGGCGGCCGAACCCGAGTTCTCGGAGCATCAGCTGGCGCGCGCGCTGATCGCCGCCGAGGCCGAACGGATCCAGCCGCTGATCGCCCTGAACAAGAGCGACCTGGTCGAGCCCTTCGAGCGCGCCTGGAAGCGCCTGCTGCCCTACCAGCGGATGCACTATGGCGTGCTGCCGCTGTCGCTGCGGCTCTCGGGCGACGTCGACCGCGCCAAGCTGCTGGAACGGCTGCACGGCAAGAAGACACTGGTGCTGGGTCCCTCGGGCGCCGGCAAGAGCACGCTGATCAACCTGCTGGTGCCGGGCGCGGCGGCGCAGACCGGCGAGATCTCGAAGGCGCTCCAGTCCGGCAAGCACACGACCACCACGACCACCTGGTACTGGGTGGACGCGCTGCGCGCCACGGCCCTGATCGACTCGCCCGGTTTCCAGGAATTCGGGCTGCACCACATCGAGCCGGCGCGGCTGGCCGCCTGCATGCCCGACCTGAAGGCGCACCTGGGCGACTGCAGGTTCTACAACTGCACCCACCTGCACGAGCCGGGCTGCGGCGTGACCCCGGCGGTGGGCGAAGGCGAAGGCGGCATCTCGCCATCGCGGTACCGGATCTACCAGGACCTGTTCGCCGAGCTGTCGCAGCCGCGGTTCTAGACGCTCGCGGCGGCGGGCGCTGCACGTGCAGGGACTTCGCTCTCGCGGCGGGCGGTGCCCCGCCCGGGCTGACTCGGGCAGCGCCGTAGCGACGTCCCGCGGGGTACTGGCACTGCGCGGACAACCCCAGGGACGGCGCCAAGGGAACACCGGCGTCAGCCGGTGCGATGCACGTTGGAAGCCTGGGCGGGGCGCCGACCGCCGCAGGCGCGACAACTCGCTGGAGTTGCCTGCGTACCGTCGAACGGCGGCCTACCCCAGCAGGCGCGCCAGCGTCAGCAGCGCCAGCAGCACCATCCACAGCACCACCGACCGCCAGACCAGGCCGACGATGCTGCGCAGGTGGCCGACTTCAGCCTCGCGCCCCGGGGTACTCTCGGTGTCGACCATGCCGTCGACGCCGCTGGAGCGGAAGGCTTGCCCCCCGGCCGGCGCGTAGGCCGACTTCAGCGCCTCGCCGCCGAGCCGCACGTTCACCGCGCCCGAGGTGGCGGCGAGGATCACGCCGTCGTTGTCGTTCGGAAACCGCTGGGCGTAGTGGCGCCAGCAGTCGATGGCGTCCTCGAAGCTGCCCACGACCGCAAAGGCGAGCGCCGTGATGCGCGCCGGCAACCAGTCGACCGCGGCCCAGGCACGCGCGGCGGCGCTCTGCAGGGCCGGGCTCACGGGCTGCGTCTGGACCTGCGCCCGGTTCCGCCAGTAGCGGGCCACGAACTCGCTCATGCGATAGAGCACCGCGCCGGCCGGCCCGAAGCCGAACGCGGCCAGCACCGAGAACCAGGCGAGCACCCCGAAGACATGGCGGTGGGCGGCCAGCACCGAATACTCGATCACATGGCGCACGATCTCGCTGCGCGGCAGTTCGCTCGCGTCGACCTGCTGCCACTCCGCGAGCAGTTGCCGCGCGAGGACCTCGTCGCCGCCGTCCAGCGCATCGCGGATGGCGGTGAAGTGGTGGCTGAACTGGCGAAAGCCCAGCGTCACGTACAGCACCGCGACGCTCCACAGGACGGCGAATGGCCAGCCGGCCAGCAGCGTCAGCGCCCAGTGCACGCCCAATGCCAGCAGCGCGGGCAGCACCGCGGCAAGCGTCCACGCCACCACCGCGTGCTGCTGCTTGCCGGTGTCGAAATTGCGGCTGACCGAGCGCGCCCACACGCGCAGGCCCACATGGACGGGGTTGTGCCGCGCGAGCGGGCGCACCTGTTCGATCAGCAGCGCGAACAGGATGGCGAAAAAGCTCATCCCGCAATCATAGAGGCTGGGGCCAGGGCCCCTCACGCCGCGAGGAAGCGATAGAGATTCCGCAGCATGCCGGCCGTGGCGCCCCACACGAAGCGCTCGACCTCGCCGTCGCGGTACGGCATCGAGAACCACTCGCGCCGCACGCCGCCCACTTCGATCGCGTGTCGGCGGTGGTGCGCCGGGTCCATCAGGAACTCCAGCGGCACCTCGAACGCGTCGGCCACCTCGAAGGTGTTGAGCGTCAGCCGGTGGCCGGGATCGACCAGCGCGACCACGGGCGTGACGATGAACTGGGTGCCCGTCGTGTAGGTCGGCAACTGCCCCACGACTTCGACCAGCGAGGGCTCGAGCCCGATCTCCTCCTGCGCCTCGCGCAGCGCGGTGTGCGCCTCGTCGGTGTCGGTCTCGTCGCGCTTGCCGCCCGGGAACGCGACCTGGCCCGAGTGCGTCGACAGGTGCGTGGTGCGCTCCGTCAGCAGCAGCATCGGCCGCTCGCGCATGACGATCGGCACCAGCACGGCCGCATGGGCCGGCTCCCGGTTGGCGAACCGGCGCTCGGTCAGGACCTCGGGCGTCCACGGCGGCGGCGCCAGGAAGCGCGCGCGCAGCGCGTCCGGCCGCAGCGCCTGCGCGCCGACCGGCGGCAGGTGCGCGTCGACGCCGACCACCGGTACTGCGCGCGGGTCGAAGTTCGGCAGCTTGGACAGCGGCAGGTCGGCGGGCGCCGGATTGATGGGAGGAACCATGTGGAGGGCCGGAATGAAAAAGGCCGCCTTCAGCACTCGGCTGGGCGGCCCTTCCCAAGAAGCGCGGCTGCTTATTCGGCGGCCGCGGCCTTGTTGCGGTGCGCCAGCTTTTCCTTGATGCGGGCCGACTTGCCGCTGCGCTCGCGCAGGTAGTACAGCTTGGCGCGGCGCACGTCGCCGCGGCGCTTGACTTCGATGCCGGCGATCAGCGGGCTGTAGGTCTGGAACGTGCGCTCCACGCCTTCGCCGCTGGAGATCTTGCGCACCGTGAAGCCGCTGTTCAGGCCGCGGTTGCGCTTGGCGATCACCACGCCTTCATAGGCCTGGACGCGCTTGCGGGTGCCTTCGACCACGTTCACGCTGACGATGACGGTGTCGCCGGGGGCGAACTCGGGGATGCTCTTGCCCAGACGGGCAATTTCTTCCTGCTCGAGGGTCTGGATCAGATTCATGGGTTACCTTGCGTTGATCGTGCCCGCGCTACACGAGGGGCGGCGCGAGAGCTCGAAAGCGGGCCGCGGCCGGGCAGAGGATCGGGAAAGCCTGCCATTATAGCGTTTCAGCCGAGCCGTGCCAGAAAGGCCTCGTCAGCCCTGGTCAGGCGCCCGGCGGCCCGCGCCGCCGCGATCAGGTCCGGCCGCCGGCGCGCCGTCGCCTCCAGCCGGCGCTCGCGGCGCCAGCGCTCGATCTGGGCGTGGTGGCCGGAGAGCAGTTCCGCGGGCACCCGCTGCCCGTCCCACTCCTCCGGCCGGGTGTAATGGGGGCAGTCCAGGAGACCGTCCAGCGCCGGATTGAAACTGTCGAACTGGTGGCTGTCCTCGTCGCCCAGCACCCCCGGCTGCAGGCGGGCCACCGCGTCGAGCAGGGCCATGGCTGCGATTTCGCCGCCGGACAGCACGAAGTCGCCGAGGCTGACCTGGACATCCACGTGCCGGTCGATGAACCGCTGGTCGACGCCCTCGTAGCGGCCGCACAGCAGGATCGCGCCCTCGCCCCCCGACCAGCGCTCGACGCCGGCATGGTCCAGCTTGTCGCCGATCGGCGAGAAGAGCACCACGGGGGCGCCATCGGCGCGCTCCGCCCGGATCGCCGCCAGGCACCGCGCCAGCGGCCCGGCCATCATCACCATCCCCGGCCCGCCGCCGAACGGGCGGTCGTCGATGCGCCGGTAATTGCCCTCGGCGAAATCGCGGGGGTTCCACAGGCGCACCTGGACCTGCCCGGACTCGTAGGCACGGCGGGTGACCCCGCATTCGAGGAACGGGCCGAACAGTTCGGGAAACAGGGAGACGACGTCGAAGCGCATGGGCGCCTCAGTAGTCCGGCTGCCAGTCGACCGTGATGCGCTTGCCGGACAGGTCCACGCGGTCCACGTAGGCCGCGACGAACGGGACCATGCGCTCGGCCGGCTGGCCGTCCTGGAGGTACTCGATCACCAGCACCGTCTGCGGCCCGGTGGCCAGCAGGTCCTTCACCCGCCCGAGGGACATGCCCTCGCGATTGACGACCTCCAGCCCGATCAGGTCGACCCAGTAGTACTCGTCCTCGGCCGGCGTCGGAAAGCTGGACCGCGCCACGAAGATCCGGGCGCCCTTGAGCGCCTCGGCCGCGCCGCGGTCCTCGATCTCCTGGGCCGTGGCCACCACGCTGTCGGAGTGGTCCTTCGCCTCGCGGATGCGCAGCAGTGCCGGACCGGAGAAGGCCTTCGCGCCACGCTCCGGCGGCAGCAGGTACCAGCGCCTGGAAGAAAAAAGCGCTTCCGGGGAAGCGCTGTGGGGCAGGACCTTGAACCAGCCCTTGATGCCCCAGGCATCGGCGATGCGCCCGACTTCGACGGCGTCCGCGGGCAGTTCCGCGGGCTCGAGCCCGGCGACCATCGAATCCTCAGGCCGCGGGCGCGGCGGCGGGAGCGGCCTTGGCCGCGGCCTGCTTGACCAGGCGTTCCACCGTGGGCGAGGTCTGCGCGCCAACGCCCTTCCAGTAGGTCAGGCGGTCCTGGGCGATGCGCAGGCCTTCCTCGCCGTCCTTGGCGATCGGGTTGTAGAAGCCGATGCGCTCGATGAAGCGGCCGTCGCGGCGCACACGCTTGTCGGCGACGACGATGTTGAAGAACGGACGGGCCTTGGCGCCGCCGCGGGAGAGTCGAATGACGACCATGATTTATCCTTCGGGTGGAGGTGTGTTTCTCCCAGCGTTGAGACACGCGACATGGCCACCCGGCCAGCGACACGCTGAAGAACCGACGATTATAACCTTTCCTTTGCATGAGCATCATCCGCCCCAGCCGTGACGAGGACGTCCCGGCCATTGCCGCCATCTACGCGCACCACGTCCTGCACGGTACCGGGACGTTCGAGACCTCCGCCCCGACCGAGGCCGACATGGCCGCCCGCCGGGCCGACGTGCTGGCCAAGGGGCTGCCTTACCTCGTGGCCGAGGAGGCCGGCCGGGTCCTGGGCTTCGCCTACTGCCAGTGGTTCAAGCCGCGTCCGGCCTACCGCTTTTCGGCCGAGGATTCGATCTACCTGCACCCCGACGCGGCCGGCCGCGGGATCGGCCGCCAGCTGCTGGACGCGCTGTGCGCGCAAGCCGGCGAGCGCGGCATCCGCAAGCTGATCGCGGTGATCGGCGATTCCGCCAATGCCGCCTCCATCGGCGTGCACCGCGCCGCCGGCTTCAGTCCCGCCGGGGTCATTACCTCCTGCGGCTGGAAGTTCGAGCGCTGGCTGGACATCGTCCTGATGGAAAAGACCCTTGGCGCTGGCGACAGCACGCCACCGGCCGACCCGGCATGAAGAACAAGACGCTGGCCGCGTGGCTGGCCTTCCTCGGCGGCCCGCTGGGGCTGCACCGCTTCTACCTGCATGGCTGGACCGACCTGCTGGGCTGGATCCTGCCGCTGCCGACGCTGCTGGGCACCTGGGGCCTCGTGCGGGCGCAGCGGCTGGGTGTGGACGACCAGCTCAGCTGGCTGCTCGTGCCGCTGCTCGGATTCACCGTCGCCGGCTGCGCGCTGACGGCCATTGTGTACGGCTTGCGCACGCCCGAGAAGTGGAACGCGCGATTCAATCCGCGGGCCGACGCGCAGGCCCCGGCCGGCCGCACCAACTGGTTCACCATCTTCGCCGTCGCCCTGTCGCTGATGGTGGGCACGGGCGTGCTGATGGCCAGCATCGCGTTCAGCTTCGAACGCTACTTCCAGTACCAGATCGAGGAAGGCCGCAGGATCTCGCAGTAGCGGCGCGCATGGCTCGATGCGCGGCGCGCATTTGCCGCCGCTGCCGAGCTCGTGTAGATTGGGGTGCCTTCATCCCGACCAGGAGAGACGCCATGGACCAGGCTCACGAGGCCGATGCCGTCACGATCCGCAGCCAGGAACCCGAGGACGCGGCGGCCGTTTCGGCCCTGATGGGGCGCGCGGGCACCTTCGAGGGCACGCTGCAGCTGCCGGACATGCCGGTGGCCTCGCGGCTGGAGTTCATCCAGAAGGTCGATCCCCAGTCCTGCCTGCTGGTCGCCGTGGCGCAGGGACAGATCGTCGGCGCGGCGGGCCTGCACCTGACGCATCGCTCGGCGCGGCGCGCGCATGCCCGGGCGCTGGGCATCTGCATCGCTCGGGAGTGGCAGGGCCGCGGCGTGGGCCGGCGCCTGATCAACAGGCTGCTGGACTGGGCCGACAACTGGGCCGGCGTGCTGCGCGTGGAGCTCACGGTGCATGCCGACAACGACCGCGCGATCGCGCTGTACCGCGGCATGGGGTTCGTCGAGGAAGGCCGGCACCGCGCCTATGCCCTGAAGAACGGCCGCTACGTCGACGCGTTCTTCATGGCACGGCTGCACCCCACTCCCCCGCAGCTCGACGATCAGTAGAGCTGCAGGCTCAGCCAGTAGGCGACGGCGGCGACGAAGGCGCTGGCCGGAATCGTGAAGATCCAGGCCCACACGATGTTGCCCGCCACGCCCCATCGCACGGCGCTGGCGCGCTGGGTGGAACCGACGCCGACGATCGCGCCGGTGATGGTGTGCGTCGTCGAGACGGGGATGCCCATTGCGGTGGCCAGGAACAGCGTGATCGCGCCGCCCGTCTCGGCGCAGAAGCCGCCCACCGGCCGCAGCTTGGTGATCTTCTGGCCCATGGTCTTGACGATGCGCCAGCCGCCGAACATGGTGCCCAGCGCGATCGCCGTATAGCAGGTGATCACCACCCACATCGGCGGCGACTTGTCGGCGGCCGCGGTGTAGCCGGTCGCGATCAGCAGCATCCAGATGATGCCGATGGTCTTCTGGGCGTCGTTGCCGCCGTGGCCCAGGCTGTATGCCCCCGCCGAGACGAGTTGCAGGCGCCGGAACCAGCGGTCGATGCGCGACGGCGTGGAACGGCGGAACACCTGCGACACGATCACCATCATGATCGAGCCGAACAGGAACCCCAGGAAGGGCGAGACGAAGATGAAGACCACCGTCTTCCAGATGCCAGCGCCGATCAGCGATGCGGCACCCGACTTGGCCAGCACGGCGCCCACGATGCCGCCGATCAACGCGTGCGACGAACTGCTCGGAATGCCGTAGTACCAGGTCAGGATGTTCCAGGTAATGGCGCCGATCAGCGCGCCGAACACCACGTGGGTGTCCACCACGCCCGGCTGGACGATGCCCTTGCCCACGGTCGCCGCCACGCTCAGGTGGAAGATGAAGATGGCGACCAGGTTGAAGAAGGCGGCGAACACCACCGCGGTCGTCGGCTTGAGCACGCCGGTGGACACGACGGTAGCGATCGAGTTCGCCGCGTCGTGGAAACCGTTCATGAAGTCGAACGCCAGGGCCAGCGCCACCAGCAGGATGACCACCCAGAGGGCCGCTTGCGCGCTATCCATCAAGTGCTCCCGGGTTCTCAGGAATGCTCGATCACGATGCCTTCGATCACGTTGGCAACGTCTTCGCACTTGTCGGTGATGGTCTCCAGCAGCTCGTAGATGGCCTTGAGCTTGATCACTTCGCGCACGTCCGGCTCCTCGCGGAACAGCTTGCTCATGGCGGAGCGCATGACGCGGTCGGCGTCGGACTCGATCTTGTCGATCTCCTCGCAGTTCTTCAGCGCCGCTTCGACCGAAGCCGCCTCCGACAGGTGGCCGAGCATCGCCACCGCCTCCTTGACCCGATCGCAGCAACGCACGCTGAGGTCCGTCAGGCGGGTGATCTCCTCGGTCATGTGCCGCACGTCGTACAGCGCCATGGTTTCCGCCGAGTCCTGGATCAGGTCGGCGACGTCGTCCATCGTGTTGATCAGCGTATGGATCTGGTCGCGGTCGATCGGCGTGATGAAGGTCTTGTGGATCAGCTTGTTCACCTCGTGGGTGACCCGATCCGCCGCGCGTTCGGCATTGTCGACGTCGCGGTTGTACTGCTCGCGCAGGTGCTGATCGTTGTAGTTGGCCACGAGCTGGGAAAACGCCCGGGCGGCCTCGACGATGCGGTCGGCGTGCTGGTTGAACAGTTCGAAGAAGTTTCCTTCGCGCGGCAGCAACTTGCCAAACAGCATGTTGGTTCCTGATGGTGACTTTGGTTGCGGCGAGTGTACCCGCCGCCTGTCGTCACCCGTTGCGAAATATGAAATAGACGGCACCGACCATGCACAGCGCCGCCCACAGGTAATCGAGCTTGAGGGGCTCTTTCAGGTACAAGACGGCAAAAGGCACGAACACCGCCAGCGTGATCACCTCCTGCATGATCTTGAGCTGGCCCACCGACAGTCCCGCCTGGTGAAATCCGATGCGGTTGGCCGGCACCTGCAACAGGTACTCGGCCAGCGCGATGCCCCAGCTGACCAGGGCGGCCATGTACCACGGCGCGCTCGCCAGGTTCTTCAGGTGGCCATACCAGGCCATCGTCATGAACACGTTGGACGCGACCAGCAGCAGGATCGTCTGCAGGGAAAATGGCAGGGTTGACCACGTACTCATGCATGGATTATCCGGGTGACCCGCCGGCGCCGCGGCTGGTGTACGGCGACGCGCAGCTGCTCGTCGTCGACAAGCCCGCGGGCCTGCTCAGCGTGCCGGGGCGCGGCGCGGACAAGCAGGATTGCGCGGCCGCGAGGGTGCGGCGCGACCACCCGGATGCGCTCGTGGTGCATCGCCTGGACATGGCGACGTCGGGCCTGTTGCTGATGGCGCGCGGGACGGTCGTGCAGCGCACGCTCAGCCGCGCCTTCGAGCAGCGGCAGGTCCGCAAGCGGTATGTCGCCCTGGCAGCGGGCCACATCGCGCCGCCGTGCGCGGCGGACGGCTGGGGTTGCATCGAGCTGCCGCTCATCGCCGACTGGCCGAACCGGCCGCGCCAGATGGTCGATGCGGCGCATGGCCGGCCCAGCCGCACGCGCTGGCGGGTGCTCGACCACGAAGCCGGGCTCGACGCGACGCGGGTCGAACTCGAACCGGTCACCGGCCGTTCGCACCAGTTGCGGGTGCACCTCATGGCGCTGGGCCACCCGATCCTCGGCGACGCGCTGTACGCCCCGCCGGCCGTGCACGGCCGGTCGCCCCGGTTGTTGCTGCATGCCAGCGAGCTCGAGCTCGACCACCCGGGCACCGGCGAGCGCATGCGGTGGCGCAGCCCTGTCCCGTTCTGAGCACGGTCACGCCATTTGCGTCACCATCGCTGCTTGCCAAGCGAGGACACCCATGCGAACTCCACTCCTGCCACGCCGCCGCCTGGCGGTCGCCCTGATCGCGGCGCCCTTCGTGTGGACCGGCGCGCGCGCCCAGCCGGCCACGGCGCGCCGTCCCACGCCGGCGCAGACCGAAGGGCCGTTCTATCCGGTGAGCCTGCCCAGGGACGCCGACTTCGACCTGCTGCGCAACGGCGACCTCGCCTACGGGCACGGGCAGCCGACCTGGCTGGACGGCAGCGTCACCGACGTGCAAGGCCGGCCGGTCGCCGGTGCGCTGGTCGAGATCTGGCAGTGCGACGAGACGGGCCATTACCACCATCCCGGCGACGGTGGCCGCGCCGATCCGGCATTCCAGGGCTTCGGCCGCGTGGCGGTGGGCGCCGACGGCCGCTGGCGCTTTCGCACCATCAGGCCGGCACCGTACTCGGGCCGCACTCCGCACATCCACGTGAAGGTGCGGCTGGGCCAGCGCGAACTGCTCACCACCCAGCTCTATGTCGCCGACGAACCGCGCAACGAGCGGGACTTCCTGTGGCGCCGGCTGGACGCGCACGAGCGCCGCGCGCTCACGGTGCCCTTCGAGCGCGCCGCCGACGGCCTGCGCGCCGCATTCCCGATCGTGGTCGCCGCTTGAGGCGGGCCGCGCTACCATGTCCGGATGACGCACCACCTCACCATCATCACCGGGGCTTCGCGCGGCATGGGCCTGGCCATGGCCGAGCAGCTGATCGATGCCGGCCACGACCTGCTGTGCATCTCGCGCCGGCACAACGACGAACTGGGCCAGCGCGCCACGCGCGCGGGGCGTCGCTGCGAGCAGTGGGCCCTCGATCTGACGCAGCCGCAGGCCGCGGCGACCCGGCTCGAGGTGTGGCTCGCCTCCGCAGATCCGGGTGCCGCCGCGTCGGTCACGTTGATCAACAATGCAGGCGTGCTGCCGCGCATCGCGCCGCTGGCGGCCATTCCCGCGGCGGAACTCGCCGATGCGCTGCGGGTGGACCTCGAAGCGCCGATGCTGCTCACGTCCGCCTTCCTGCGCGCGACGCAGCGCTGGCCGATGCCGCGCAAGGTGCTGAACATCTCGTCGGGCCTCGGGCGGCGGCCAATGGCCTCGCAGGCAGCGTACTGCGCCGCCAAGGCGGGGATGGACCTGTTTGCCCGCTGTGTGGCGCTGGAGGAAGCCGGGCAGCCCAACGGCGCCAGGATCTGTTCGCTCGCCCCCGGCGTGATCGACACCGACATGCAGGTGCAGATGCGCAGCGCGCAAGCCGATGCGTTCCCGGACGTCGCCACGTTCCTCGGCCTGAAGGAGAAAGGCGCCCTCACCTCGCCCGAGGACGCCGCGGCCCGGGTGCTGGCGTTCCTGGCGCGGGCCGATTTCGGCGAGAACCCGGTCGCGGACGTGCGCGGCTGACGCTGGCGCGCCGCTGAAAGCCGCCCCTGAACGCGGAAGACCGCCTTCAGGGTTCGATCTTCACGCCCTTCCGGAACGCCACCCGGTCCCGGGCCATCTCGGCGCCGGGCAACTGGCCTTCATGCTTCGTCGCGGTCCTGCGGCGCATCCAGCCAGTGCACGCTGAACAGCTGCCGTTCGTCGGTCCACACCGGGCCGGGCCGGAAGCCGGCGCGGCGCGCCAGCTCGTGCAGGCCCTCGATGGTGAACTTGTATGAATACTCGGTGTGCAGCGTCTCGCCCTCGTCGAGCTGGAACGCGCGGCCGCCCAGCGTCACCTGCTGGCGCGAGCGGCTGACCAGGTGCATCTCGATGCGCTGCCGCGGCGCATTGTAGAAGGCGCTGTGGAAGAACTGGTCGAGCGCGAAGTCGGCGCCCAGCTCGCGGTTGGCGCGCGCCAGCAGGTTCAGGTTGAAGGCCGCCGTGACGCCCTGCGAGTCGTTGTATGCGGCATGCAGGATGGCCGGGTCCTTGACCAGGTCCGCCCCGAGCAGCAAGGCGCCGCCGCGCAGCATCCGGGCGGCGGCGGCCAGGAACTGCACGGTCTCCTCGGGCGTGAAGTTTCCGATGGTGGAGCCCGGAAAAAAGCCCACCCGGCGGCCGGCGCCCGGCAGCGGGGCCGGCAGCACCACGCGCTGCGTGTAGTCGGCCACGATCGGCTGCACCGCCAGCCCGGCGTGGTCGCGCCGCAATTCGGACGCGGCGGTGGCCAGGTGCTCGCCGCAGATGTCGATCGGCAGGTAGCGCGCCGGCCGGTCGAGCGCGTCCAGCAAGAGCCGCACCTTGCGCAGCGACCCGGCGCCGAACTCGACGATCTCCGCGCGCGGTCCCATGCAGGCCGCGATCTCGGGCGCGTGGGCGGCCAGGATCGCCACCTCGGTACGGGTGGGGTAGTACTCCGGCAGTTCGCAGATGCGGTCGAACAGCTGCGCGCCGGCGGCGTCGTAGAAGTACTTCGGCGAGATGCTGTGCGGCCGCGCGGCCAGCGCCGCCGCCAAGTCGCTGGCGAAGCCGGACGCGCCGTCCGCGACCGGCCCGGCCGGGTCCGGCAGCAACGCCACCGCGGCCGTGACAGTGCCGCGCATCAGCGGACCCCGCCGCGGGCCTGGTCCAGGCCGTAGGACTGCCGGCGCGCCGGCGGGCAAGAGCCCCTGCAGGGTTCGCAGGACGAGCGGGTTCGCCGCCATACATGAATCGTCATCTGGCTGATTCCCGGCGCCTCATGCGCCGCCTCCCTTTGAAATCCGGGCGGCGGCCGCGCGCCGTGCACCCCGGGGCCATGCCATTGTGCGGCAGGCGCCCGCGGATCGTCCGGGCAGATCCGGCTTCTCGCCTGCCCGCCGCCCATCGGGTCGCGGCTCCAAAGCGGCGGTCCGTCAGAACGGCGACCCGGCGCTCGACGCCAGCCGGGTGGTGGCGTCGCCGCCCGATGCCTTGCTGCGCTGCTTCCAGCTTCCCAGCCTGAACGGGGCGTCGTCCATGCGGACGAAGTACACCGGGCGGTCGCACGCGTCGTAGCGCCGGCAGTGCGTACTCCACTTGCGCACCTGTCCCGCCGGGACGTAGAGGTACACGGGTGCGTGCTGCGGCGGTCCCAGGGCCTTGGAGGCCACGACCGGCTGCGGCGACAGCAGCGGCGGCGGCGGCGCGTTGCGCACCTCGATGCGGCCGTACACGCCGGCGCGCAACGGCCCGCCGGCGGTGACATTGACGTAGGCATGTTGTTGCGCCTGCGCGGCCCCGGCGGTCGCCAGGAACAGACTCGCGAGGAGCGGACGGATCGGCGCCCCAGTGGTGGCGCGAAGGTGTCTCTGCATTGCGATTCTCCCCGGCTGTTGTAGCCAAGGAGCTGCCCAGCCGCTTGTAGGGCCGGGGTCACATCGGTAAGCGCAAATTGCTCAGCTTCGCGTAGGACGCGGCTGACAACACGCTGGGGCCGCTCAGTCGAGGGCCGCGTACACCAGATGCCGGAACAGGTTGCGGTAATGGATGCGCTGGTTCGGCGCCTGCAGCAGCAGCAGCGCGAACATGTCTTCCGCCGGATCCACCAGGAAAAACGTGCCGCCGATGCCGCTCCAGAAATACTGGCCCGGCGACCCCGGCTGTGGCGCGAGCCCGGCCGCCATGCGCACCGCCACGCCGAGGCCGAAGCCATGCCCCGGCGGCAGCAGGTCGTGGCGCACCGGAATCGAGCCGAGATGGTCCGCGGTCATCCATTCGACGGTCTTGCGCGACACGAGCCTCGTCCCTTCCAGCTGTCCCCGGTTGCGCAACAGGCGCAGGAATCGGATGTAATCGCCGGCCGTGGACACCAGCCCGCCGCCGCCGGACTCGAAGGCCGGCGCCGTGCGCGCGTCGAGCAGCGTGACCGCCTGGCCGCTGTCCGGGTCGCGCTCCAGCGGCTCGGCAATCCGGTGCCAATGCTCGCGTGCCACCGAAAAGGCGGTGTCCTTCATCCCGAGCGGCGCCAGGATGCGCTGCTGCAGGAGCGCGCCGAGCGGCTGGCCCCCCACCACCTCGAGCAAGGCGCCCAGCACATCGGTCGCGCGGCTGTATTCCCAGCAGCTGCCGGGCTGGTGCGCCAGCGGCAGCGCGGCCATGACCTTGCTGAAGGCGGCATTGGTGCGATCGCGGTCGAAGACGCGCGCGTCCTGGTAGCGCCGCTGCACGGGCGAATCGCCGAGGAATTCGTAGGTGAGCCCGGCCGTGTGCCGCAGCAGGTCGTGCACGGTCGCCTGACGCCGCGCCGGCTCGAGCCGGACGGCGCCGCCCTCTTCCACGGCCACCTGCTGCGCTCCGAACTCGGGCAGGAAGGCGGCCACCGGATCGGTGAGCTGCAGCTGCCCTTCCTCGGCGAGCATCAGCGCCGCCAGCGACACCACCGGCTTGGTCATCGAATAGATCCGGAAGATCGCGTCGGACGGCATCGGCGTGCCGGTCCCGGCATCGAGCCGGCCCAGCGCCTCGAAGAACTCCACATGGCCGCCGAGGGCCACCGCCACGACGGCGCCGGGGATGCGGCCGCGGTCGACGTGCGACTGCAGCACCGCGCGCAGCCGCTGCAGTCCCGACGGATTCAGCGCCGCCATCAGCCGAACCTGCGCCGCGCCAGTTCGGCGCCGCGCGCCAGCGCTTCGAGCTTCTTCACCGCCACTTCCCGGTCCATGGGCGCCAGCCCGCAGTTCGTGCAGGGGAACAGCCGGTGCCGGGGCACGAACTGCAGGGCCGTGCCGATGGTGTCGGCCACCTGTTCCGCCGTCTCGATCTCGTCGCTGGCGACGTCGATCACGCCCACCAGCACGTCCTTGCCCTCGAGCAGCTGCATCAGCTGCGGCGGGACATGCGAGTGGAAGCACTCGAGGCTCACCTGGCGGATGGAACTGGCGGCCAGCGCCGGGAACACCTGCTCGTACTGGCGCCATTCCTGCCCCAGCCCCTGCTTCCAGTCGATGTTGGCCTTGATGCCGTAGCCGTAGCAGATGTGCACGGCCGTCGTGCACGTCAGGCCCTGCGCCGCCCGCTCCAGCGCCTTGACGCCCCATTCGGCCGCTTCCTTCATGTAGACGTTGAACGCGGGCTCGTCGAACTGGATGATGTCCACGCCGTCCGCCTGCAGCGCCAGGGCCTCCTGATTGAGCAGCTCGGCAAAGGCGAAGGCCATCTTCACCCGGTCGCCGTAATGCGCGTCGGCCACCGTGTCCACGATGGTCATCGGCCCGGGCAGGGTGAACTTCAGTTGCCGCGTGGTGTGGGCGCGGGCCAGTTGCGCCTCGAACCCATGGACGCGCCCCTTCAGCCGCAACGGGCCGACCACCTGCGGCACCATGGCCTCGTAGCGGTTGTCGCGGATGCCCATCTTCACCTTGTGCAGGAAGTCGATGCCTTCGACCTGCTCCAGGAACCCGTGCACGAAGTGCTGGCGCGATTGCTCGCCGTCGGTCACGATCGCCAGGCCCGCGTCCTCCTGCAGCTTGATCCACAGCAGCGTGGCGTCGGCCTTGGCCTGGCGCAACGCCGCGCCCTCGAGCCGCCACTGCGGCCACAGCTTGTTGGTTTCCGCGAGCCAGCCGGGCTTGGGCAGGCTGCCGGCGATCGAAGTGGCGAACATGGCTTCTCCTGGTGCGCTGCTGCGCCGCATTGTGCACCGCCGGTTCGCACCCGGCGGCGCCCGCCCGTATCATCTTCCGATGCCCCGCCGCCGTCCGCGTCCATGAGCCCCGCCCGGCCGCCCGAAGGGGCGAATTCCCTCTCGGAGGGACAGGGCCGCAGGCCCAAGGGAGCACCATTGAGCCCCGCCCGGCCGCCCGAAGGGGCGAATTCCCTCTCGGAGGGACAGGGCCGCAGGCCCAAGGGAGCACCAGTGACCCCGCCGGCCATGCCCGTGCGGACCGCGCTGGTCGTGCTGGTCCTGGGCGGCAGCGTCTTCACGGCGCTCGCGGCCGACCTGCTCTGGCACGGACCGGTGACCGCCGCCGACGCCGCCTTCGGCGCCTGGCTGCGGGCCCTGGCCCGGCCCGCCGTGACGGCGCCGCTGTGGCTGGTCAGCGAGCTGCACGGCACGCGCGTGCTGCTCGCGATGGCGGCGCTGGCCGCCGTGCTGCTCGCGTGGCGCGGCCAGACGACATGGTTGCCGCCGCTGGTGTTGTGCGTGCCGGGCGGCATGTTGCTCAATTCCGCGGTCAAGCATGGCTTCCAGCGGGCGCGGCCGGCGCTGGACGGCGCCGTGGAGCTCGGAAGCTACAGCTTTCCGAGCGGGCACGCGGCGGGCGCCACCGTGTGGTGGGGCTTCGTCCTGGTGTGGCTGCTCGCCCACCTCCCCCGCCCCCGCGAACGGCTGGCCGCGTGCATCCTGGCCGTCAGCATGGTGGCGCTCACGGCGCTGTCGCGCGTCTACCTCGGGGCGCATTTCGCCAGCGACGTGCTGGCCGCGATCGGCGAGGGCGCGGCCTGGGTGGCCTTCACCTTCCTCGTGCTGGGCCGCCGCGTGGGGGCGCCGCCGGCGCCGCACCGCTGACGCCAGCGCGTTGCCGCGGCGGCACCGGAATGCCAGAATCCCCGCGTCAACGCTGAGGAGATCACCATGGGGATTCGCATCGTGCGGCTGGGCACGCCGCGCGCGCCGGGCGAAGGCCTGCGTCTGGGGACTGTGCGCCGGCCGCCGCGCGGCGTGCCGAAGTCGGAATTCGCCAGGCGCGACTTCTACGACACCTGGCTGCCCAATCTCTCGCCCAGCGCGCCGTTGATGGCGCAGGGCCAGGCCGCCACCGACGACAAGGCGTGGGCCGCCTTCAAGCGCAAGTTCCACGCCGAGATGAAGCAGCCCGAGGCCAGCCACCTGCTCGACGCGCTGGCGGCGCTGTCGCACCAGACCTCCTTTGCTCTGGGTTGCTATTGCGAGGACGAGAACCACTGCCATCGCTCGGTGCTGCGCGAACTGCTGGCACAGCGCGGCGCGGCGATCGAGTAGCGCGCTCAGCCTGCCGGCGGGTCCGGCGCAAGTTCCGGCAACCGGCTTCCGCACTGCTGGCAGAACTTCGCCTCGGGGCCGTAGCCGGCGGCGCCGCAGGCCGTGCACTCGCGCGCGACGAACGGCGGGCGCATCTGGCGGCGCATCGTCATTTCCACCGTCACGATGCCGGTGGGCACGGCCAGCGTGCCCCAGCCGATCAGCATCATCAGCGACGCGATCAGGCGCCCCAGGTCGGTCTTGGGCGTGATGTCGCCGAAGCCCACGGTGGTAATCGTCGTGATGGCCCAGTACACCGCCGTCGGGATGTCGGTGAAGCCGTGCTCCGGCCCCTCGACCACGTAGAGCAACGTGCCGAGGATCAGCGCCACCATCAGCACCGCCGACAGGAAGACCAGGATCTTGCGGCGGCTCGCCAGCAGCGCCTCGCCCATGAACTGGTACTCGGCGACGTACTCCGTCAGCCGGAAGATCCGGAAGATGCGCAGCAGCCGCAGGATCCGCACGTCGATCAGCGCGTGCAGTTCCGGGACGAACAGTGCCAAGTACGTGGGCAGCACCGCGACGAGGTCGACGATCCCGAAGAAGCTGCGCGCATAGCGCAGCGGCCGGTCGACGGACAGCAGGCGCGCGACGTATTCCGCGGTGAACAGCAGCGTGAAGAACCATTCGGCGGCCGCGAACTGCCAGCGCCAGCGAGCGTGCCAGGCCTGCACGCTGTCGGCCATGACGACGGCCACGCTGATCAGGATGGCCGCGACGATGATCTTGTCGAACAGCCGCCCGGCCGCGGTGTCGGACTCGTAGATGACCTGGTAGGCCCGGCGGCGCCAGCCCCGCGGTGGCCGGCCGAGATCGTCGGGGTCCGCGCTCGCCACCGTCAGGCCGCCGGACGGCGGAACCGCTCCCAGGCCTGCCTGGTGGGCGTGGTGCCCGCCCCCGGCTCCTGCGGCAGCCGGAAACAGCCGTCCACCACCTCGGCCGGGTCGGTGAAGCAGTCCTTGATCCAGGGGATGTACTCGAGCACCTGGCAGGCCGGGTGCGCGTAGCTCAGGTGCACGTGGACCTGGCTCATGTCGCCAGCGTGCGGCGCCACCGGCAGCCGGTACGCGTGCGCGGCTTCGCAGACGCGCAGCACCTCGGTCAGGCCGCCCATGCGCGTGCAATCCGGCTGGACCCAGTGCACGGCCTCCTGGTGGAAGAACTCGGCGAAGGCGTCCTGCGTGTACAGCTGCTCGCCCAGCGCCACCGGGATGCGCGTGGCGCGCGCGAGTTGCGCGTGGCCCTTCACGTCGTCGTGCCACAGCGGCTCCTCGAACCAGTAGACGTCGAAGTCCTCGGCGCCACGGCAAAAGCGCAGGCAGGTGGCGAGATCCCACTTGCCGTTGCCGTCGACGGCCAGCGTGACGTCGGGGCCGACGGCCCGCCGCACGGCCTGCAGGCGGCGCAGGTCCCGTTCCACGGTCGAACCGACCTTGATCTTGATGCCGGTGAAGCCCTGGGCCACGGCGCGGGTGGCGCCTTCGACGAGCTTGTCGTCGGCGATGCTGAGCCAGCCGATGTCGGTGTTGTAGGCCCGGACCCGGTCGCGCACCTGGCCGCCCAGCAGCTTCCACAGCGGCACGCCCGCCTGCTTGGCCTTGAGGTCCCACAGCGCCACGTCGACGGCCGCATGGGCCAGCGTCGTGATGCCGGCGCGGCCGATCCACTGCAGGGCCGGATTGCGTGCGAGCTTGAGCCACAGGCGCTGGATGTCGGAAGCGTCTTCCCCGACCAGCAGCGGCGCGTAGCAGGTGGCGATGCAGCGGGTGATCAGGTGGTCGCCCGGCAGCTCGGCGTGGGTGCCGGTGAAACCGAAGCCGGCCAGGCCGTCCTCGGTTTCTATCCTGGCGCCCACCACGCCCCAATGGGTGATGGAGTGGGTGCTGTCGGCGATCTGCGAGCCGGTGACCGGCACGTGCATGACGAATGGTTCGACGGACTTGATCTTCACTGGTGGCTGCCTCGATGAACAAACGGGTCGATGGTAGACCAAGCGGGGCGGCGCCCGGCGTGGCGACCCCCCGGGGGGTCGTGGCGCGGCATGCGCCCGGCGCTTGAGCCAGATCAACCGCTCCGGAGCCCGGCGGCGAAATGAGTGATTTCCCTAATCCTGGGACAGCGGTTGCCTATGCAATTGAATCCGGAATCGCCCGGGGGCGCGGCCCCCGGACACAGAACCAAGAAAGCGACGGAGGGAAGCAATGCGAGCGGGGAACCTGAAGATCGGAGTTCGCCTGGCCATGGGATTCGCCGTGGTCCTGGCGTTGATGGTGACGATGGCGCTGCTGGGCCTGGCCCGCATGGCCGGCGTGCAGGACCGCCTGCGCGAGGTCATCGAGGTGAACAACGCCCAGGGGCAGCAATTGATGGCGATGCAGACCGCCGTCACCGACACGGCGATCGCCGTGCGCGATCTCGCGCTGCTCAACGACAGGACCGCGATGCAGCGCCAGGCCGATCACGTGAAGAGCGAACGGCTTGCCTTTGCCCAGGCCCAGGACAAGCTAAGCAAGAGCCTGGCGCACGAGTCCGCCGCCACGCCGCAGCAGAAGAGCCTCTTCGACAAGATCGGCCGGCTGCAGGCGTCCCTGCAGCCGCTGATCGAGAAGGCGGTGCAGCTCGGGCTGGAGAACAAGGCCGAGGAGCTGACCAGCGTGCTCCTGATCGATGTGCGTCCGGTGCAGGAGCAGCTGCTCGCGGCCCTCGCCGAGCTGGCCGCGGAGGAGGAGCGCATCACCCAGGAGGACGCCGCGGCGGCTGAGGCCGAATACGGCCAGGCGCGCACGCTGATGCTGGCGCTGTGCGCGCTGGCGATCGTCGTGGGCGCCCTCGCGGCATGGCTGGCCAGCCGCAGCGTGACCCGGCCGCTGGCCCAGGCGGTCCAGGTCGCCCAGGCCGTCGCCGGCGGCGATCTCACGACCCGGATCGAGGCCACCGCCACCGACGAGACCGGCCTGCTGATGAAGGCGCTGCATGACATGAACGACAGCCTGGCCCGCGTCGTCGGCCAGGTGCGGCTCGGCACCGATACCATCGCGACGGCCTCGTCGCAGATCGCCGGCGGCAACCAGGATCTCTCGCAGCGCACCGAGCAGCAGGCGGCGAGCCTGGAGGAGACGGCGGCCTCCATGGAGGAATTGACCGGGACGGTCAAGCAGAACGCGGACAACGCAAGGCACGCGAACCAGTTGGCACAGACGGCCTGCGACGTGGCCGTGCGGGGCGGCTCGGTGGTCGGCCAGGTGGTCGACACGATGACCGCCATCAACGAGTCGTCGAAGAAGGTGGCGGACATCATCAGCGTGATCGACGGCATCGCGTTCCAGACCAACATCCTGGCGCTCAACGCGGCCGTCGAGGCGGCGCGCGCCGGCGAACAGGGGCGGGGCTTCGCCGTCGTCGCCGCCGAAGTCCGGAGCCTGGCCCAACGCTCGGCCGCCGCGGCCAGGGAGATCAAGGGGTTGATCGACAACTCGGTGGAGAAGGTCGATGCCGGCAGCAACCTGGTGGCCGACGCCGGCAGCACCATGCAGGAAGTGGTGGCGAGCATCCGGCGCCTGACCGACATCATGGGCGAGATCGCGGCCGCGAGCCAGCAGCAGACCACCGGCATCGAGCAGGTCAACCAGGCCATCGCGCAGATGGACCAGGTGACGCAGCAGAACGCGGCGCTGGTCGAGGAAGCGTCCGCCGCCGCGCAGGCGATGCGCGAGCAGGCAGCCGGCCTGGTGGACAGCGTCAGCGTGTTCAAGATCGGCGCCGATGCCCAGGCGCAGCACGTGATCTCGCAGATCCAGTCCGCCAGCAGGAACGCGCCGGCGCAACTCCGGCCGGCGCGCCAGCGGCCGGCAGCCGCGCCGGCCAAGCTGCCGGAAAGGGCGGCCGCCCCTGCCGGATCCGGCAGCGCGCGCGGCGCCAACGCCGACTGGACCGAGTTCTAGCCGCGCCGCGGCCCCGCGCGAGCCGTGTCCACGAACGTGGCGACCGCGCGCGGTGCGCGGCCCAGCAACCGGGCAAACGCCGCCGCCGGGGCGGCATTGCCGCGCAGCAGCATGCCGGCCGTTTCGCTGTCGAGGACGCTGCCCGGCACATGGCCCGCGACGCTCGCGCCCCAGCGAAACAGCTGCTCCGGCAGCGGCAGCACCAGCAGCCGGCTGCGCACGCCGAGCTGTTCGCGCAGCGATGCCAGAAACGCGCGCAAGGTCATCTGCCCGGGCCCGACGAAGGCGACCGTGACCGGCTGCTGCGGCGGCGCCTGCAGCAGCGCCAGCACGCCGGCGACGACGTCGTCCACATGCACCGGTTGCACGTCCACCGCGCCGCCGCGCGGCAGCGCCAGCAGCGGCAGCCTCGCCATCGCGTTGAACATGGCGGCGTTCGCGCCCCCCGCGCCGTAGACCAGCGACGGCTGCACGATCGCCGACCGCAGCGGCAATTGCCGCAACGCGTCGTCCGCGGCTCGCTTGGTCAGGTGGTAGCGGCTTTGCGCGCCCGCGTCGGCACCAAGGGCGGATATCTGCAGCACGAACGGCACGCCCGCCTTCACGCACGCCTGGAACAGCTCGATCGGCGCCTGCTCGTGCAAGGCCCGGAACGTCTGGCCGCGCTGCTCGCGCAGGATGCCGACGGCATTCACCACCGCGTCGATGCCGGCCAGCCGCGGCACCCACCAGTCGGCGCCCGGCACAGCCGCGAAGTCCACGGCCAGCGGCTCGCACGGCAGGGCGCCGCCCGGAGGGTGGCGCGACGCGCAAACCACGGCATGCCCGGCGCCCGCCAGCGCGGCGACGATGGCGCGCCCGATGAAGCCGCTGGCCCCGGTGACGAGAACACGCACGGTCTGCCCCTTCCCGCCGGTCAGGCGTTGAGCGCCTGGCGCGCCTCCACGCCGTCCTCCAGCGCCGTGGCGACGGCGGCACCCAGCGAATTGATGTCGAACGGCTTGCGCAGGATGGCCGGCTTGCCCGCCAGGCGCTCCACCGCCGCCATGTCGGCGTAGCCCGTTGCCAGGATCACGGGCAGATGACCGACCATCGCCCGCGCCTTCGAGATCACCTCGGCGCCCGTCATGTCCGGCATCGCGTAGTCGACCACCAGCAGGTCCGGTTTGCACGTCGCGATCGCCGCCAGGCCTTCAGCGCCGTTCGGCGCCTCGCTGACCGCGTACCCGATGAGCCCCAGGCACTCCACGATCACGCGGCGCACGTCGGGGTCGTCCTCCACCACCAGGATCTTGCGCGGCACCGACGGCGGGGGAATCTGCGGCGGCTGGGCCGGTTCCAGCCCGTCCTGCGCGTCGACGGGCGCGGCGGGGAACTGCAGTTCCACGGTCGTGCCCTTGCCGACCTCGCTGACGATCGACGCGATGCCGCCCGACTGCCGCGCGAAACCGTACACCTGGCTCAGCCCCAGGCCGGTGCCGCTGCCCAGGGGCTTGGTCGTGAAGAACGGATCGAACACCTTGCTCAGCAGATGCGGCGCGATGCCGTTGCCGGTGTCGGTCACCCGCACCACGACATAACTGCCCGGCTGCAGGTGCTCGTCGGCCCGCCGGCGTTCGTGCGTGCCGGTGGCGATGGTCAGCGTGCCGCCTTCGGGCATGGCGTCCCGGGAGTTGACGGCGAGGTTGAGCACGGACATCTCGAGCTGGCTCGGGTCGACCACGACGGAAGCCTGCTCGCCGCACAACTCCAGCTTCACCGCCACCGCCGAGCCGGCCGATATCTCGAGCAGGTCCTTCATCCCGAGCAGCAGCTTGTTGACGCTTGTCAGCTTGGGCAGCAGCGACTGGCTGCGCGCGAACGACAGCAGTTGCCCCGTGAGCTTGGAGCCGCGGCGGGCCGCGCTCTTGGCGCGGTCGACCACCGGCTTGACCTTTTCCTCCTTCGCATACAGCGAAATGAGTTCCAGGTTCATGTTGACCACGTGCAGCAGGTTGTTGAAGTCGTGCGCGATGCCGCCGGTCAGCCGGCCGATCGCCTCCATCTTCTGCACCTGCGTCAGCGCCGCCTGCGCCCGCTCGCGCTCGGCGATCTCCTTCATCAGCCGGTCGTTGGCGGCCGCGAGTTCGCGCGTGCGCTCGACGATGCGCGCCTCCAGCTGGCTGTTGAGCCGCTCGACCTCGGTCTGGGTGCAACTGAGCTCCTCGAGGTGCTGGCGGGTCGCGTACTGGCGCCTGCGCGCACGCACCGCCGCGTCCGCGGCGCTGAGCAGCGTCTCGGCATTCAGCGGCCGCTCCAGCAGGATGACGTTGCCGAGGCCGTGCAGCGACTGGACGGCCTCGGCGGAACGTCCGCCGGCCTGCTTCGTCGCCAGCACGATGAACGGGAAGTCCGACCAGGACGGCTGTGCGGTCAGCCAGCCGGCAAGCGCATGGGTCAGCGTGCCGTCGACCAGCGCCTCCTCGGTGACGATGGCCGCCGCGGCGCCCTCGTCGATGCAGCGCATGAGCTGGTTCGCGTCGGCACACACAACGCCCGCATGCGCGTCGGCCAGGACGCCCTGCACCACGGTCGCATCGCGGCCGCGTGGGGCATGGATCAGCACGCGTAGTTCCATCAGGAGGCCGTCCCGTCGCTGTCTCCGAGCAACGGGACGCGTCCATTGTACGAAGTCACCCCGCTCAGAACGCCCTCGAAGTCGGTCAGGGCGTCGCCCACCTCGACCCCGCCGGCCCCCAGGCGGAATTCGCGGATCGTGAGTTCATGGGCGCTGGTGCGGCTCTTCACCACCGAGATGGCCTTGAGCAGGCTGCCGCGCGCCTCGAAGAACCGGAACAGCAGGATGGCGTCGCTCAGATAGCTCAGGTCGACGTCGGTTCGCACGTCACCCAGCACGCCGTGCAGCCCGAGAATCAGGATCGTGACGATGCCGCGGCGGTTGAGATACGTGAGCAGCTCATGCATCTGCAGCAGCAGGTGCTTGTCCCCAGACATCGCCTGCAGGTAGGCGTTCAGGCTGTCGATCACCACCGTGCGCACCTGGCGCTCCTCCACGGCCGCGCGCACCATGTCGGCGAACTGGCCCGGAGAGACCTCGGCCGGGTCGAGCGTCAGCAGCTGCAGCTGGCCGCTGTCGAGATAGCGCTCGACCTCGAGGCCCAGCGCCCGCGAACGCACCAGCAGCGTCGCCAGTCCCTCGTCGAACAGGTAATACGCGGCGCTTTCGCCGCGCTGCAGCGCGGCGCGCACGCAGGCGACGGCGGTCGTGGTCTTGCCGACCCCGGACGGCCCGCTGAACAGCGTGTTGCTGCCGCGCGCCAGCCCGCCCCCCAGGAGTGCGTCCAGGGCCGGCGTGCCGGTGCCGACCATCGAGGATTCCATCGAATTGCGGTGCTCGGCCGCCACCAGCCGCGGAAACACGGCCAGGCCGCCGGTCTCGAGGTTGAAGTCGTGCTCGCCGCCGCGAAACCGGATGCCGCGCATCTTCACCACGCGCAGCCGGCGCCGCTCGGGGCCGTACTGGTCGACCATCTGGTCCAGCCGCACCACGCCGTGCGCGATGCTGTGCAATTGGAGGTCATCGTGCTCGGCGCTGCGATCGTCCAGCAGCAGCACGGTGCAGCCGCGGCTGGCGAAGAAGCTCTTCAGCGCCAGCACCTGGCGCCGGTAGCGCAGCGGGTTCTGCGCCAGCAGCCGCATCTCCGACAGGCTGTCGAAGACCACCCGCGAGGGCTTCAGGCGCTCCACGGCCGCCATCACGCCGCGTGTCGTCTCGCCCAGCTCCACCTCGGCCGGATGCAGGATCGACTGCTCGGCGTCGGGACTGAGGCCCTCCTGCGTGACGAGCTCGAACACCTCCACGCCGTCGAGCGACCAGCCGTGGGACGCGGCGACGGTGCGCAGCTCCGCCGCGGTCTCCGACAAGGTGATGTACAGGCCCTTTTGCCCATCGGCGACGCCGCGTCGCAGGAACTGCAGGCCCAGCGTCGTCTTGCCCGAACCGGGCGTGCCCTCGACCAGGTACAGGTGGTTGGCCGGCAGGCCGCCTTCGAGAATATGGTCGAGGCCGCTGATTCCGGTGGAGGCCCGATCCTGCTCGGGAATGGCAAGGCTTGTCGCGGTCGCTTGTGTCATGTCAGTGGTTGCCAACCACGCGCATCGTAGAGTCGTGGGCGAAGAAACGGTGTAGTCCGAATCCGACACATTTTTCAATCGATTGACCAATTGGCGCAGACAGGCCGTGCGCAAGCCGCGCCGGCCCGGCGCCGGGAGCTTTCGCCCTCGCGGTGGCGCCTTCAGCCGGCCTTGCGCGATTCCGCTTCCTGCAGCATGCGCCACATCACCTTGCCGCTGCCGCTTTTGGGCAGCGCGTCGGCGAATTCCACGATGCGGGGCACCTTGTAGACGGCCATGTGCTCGCGGCACCAGTCGACGATGTCCTGCTCGCTGACCCGGCCCCTGTGGCTGGCCCGCAGCACGACCACCGCCTTCACCGTCTCCCCGCGGTAACTGTCGCGCGCCGAGATCACGCAGGCTTCCTGGATCGCGGGATGCCGGAACATCAGCGCCTCCACCTCCGCCGGCCAGACCTTGAAGCCGGAGGCGTTGATCATCCGCTTGAGGCGGTCCGTGAGAAAGAAGTAGCCATCCTCGTCCACCCGGCCGAGGTCGCCGGTGCGGAAGAACCTCCGGCCCTCGAACTCGATGAACGCGGCGGCCGTGGCCTGCGGCTGCTTCCAGTAGCCGGCGAACACCATCGGGCCGTGGACGATGATTTCACCCTGCTCGCCCACCGGCATTTCCTCGCGGGTCTCGGGATCGATGACGCGCGCGTCGCAGCTCATGAAGGGGATGCCCAGGCATTGCTGCTTCGGCGCATCGGGCGGGTTGCTGTGGCTGGGTGCGGCGGTTTCGGTGAGCCCGTAGCCTTCGACATACCTCAGGTCGAACTGCTCGAGCAGGCGCTGCGCCACGGCCTGCGGCATGGCCGCCCCGCCGCCGCCGATATAGACGAGGCTGGTGAGGTCGTACTGGCCGAAGTTGGGGCTGCCCATCAGGTCGATGACCATGGTCGGGATGTTGGTCCACGCCGTCACCTGCCAGCGCGAGATGAGGCGCCCCGCGAGCTCGCGGTCCCAGCGCGGCATGACCACTTGCGTCGACCCGGTGTAGATGGCGTTGTGCATCAGGCTGACCATGCCCGTGATGTGGAACATGGGCACCACCAGCAGCGACACCGTCTCCACGGTGGCGTTGCCCCAGGCGGAGCTGGCCACCGCGTTGTGCATGATGCTGCGGTGCAGGTGCATGCAGCCCTTGGGCAGTCCGGTCGTGCCGCTGGTGTAGGGCAGCACCGCGAGATCGTCCAGGCCGACCGCCAGCGGTGGCGGCGCGGTCGTGCCGGCGAGCGCGTCCTGCCAGCTCGAGGCCGCACCGCCGGCCAGCGACGGCAATTCGTGCCGCGTCAGCAGCCAGGCCTGCCAAGCTGGCGGCAGCGGGTCGGCCTCGGGCGCCTGGGGATCGAAGGCATCGGTGAAGTGGGTCACCAGCAAGTGCTGCAGGCCCTGCCCCGCGGGCAGTTCATTGCTGGCACGGGCCAGTTCCGGCGCGAGGTCGGCCGTGGTGATGGCCACCCTGGCATCGGGGTCCTGGATGTAGTGCTTCAGCTCCTCGGCCCGGTTCATCGGGTTGACCGGCACGACCACGGCGTTGGCCCGCAGGATCCCGAAGTGCGCGATCACCAGTTGCGGGCAGTTCTGCATGTCGAGCAGCACGCGGTCACCCTTGCCCACGCCCAGCGCATGCAGCCGAGCGGCGATCCGCTCGGCGCTGTCGCGCAGTTCGCGGTACGTGAAGACCCGGCCGAAGAAGATCAGCGCGGCTCGATCCGGATAGCGACGGGCGCTGACGTCCAGGTTGTCCCAGAGTGAAGTGGCGGGCGGGGTGAGGCTGTGCGGGAGGCGCTTGGGCCAGAACTTGTGATGCGGGCGGGACGGCGATTTGGACACGATGAAGTGGGCTCCTGAAGCGGCGAGCCTAGCTGCGCAGGCCTGGGCGGGCATCGGGAAAGCCCCGGGGAGCCGTTCCGCTCTGCAGTCGCGGCTGTCGGCGGCGTCCTACAGACCGCGCGAGCGCGGCGTGGGCACACTCGGCGCCGTCACCCAGGAGATCGCCATGATCGAACAACAGGCAAGCGTGCATTGGGACGGCGCCGGCAAGACCGGCAAGGGCAAGGTCAGCACCGCCACCGGCGCGCTGCGCGACCAGCCGTACGGCTTCACCACACGGTTCGAAGGCGACCGGGCCGGCACCAATCCCGAGGAGATCCTCGGCGCCGCGCATGCGGCCTGCTTCACGATGGCATTTGCCTTCGCCTGCGAGCGCGCCGGCGTGGCGACCAAGAGCATCGACACGACGGCGAAGGTGCGGCTCACCAGGCAGGGCGAGGGTTTCGTGATCGACCGCATCGCCCTCACGCTCGAAGCCACGGCCCCGGGGCTCGACGAGGCGAAATTCCAGGAACTGGCCAAGGGCGCCAAGCAGAACTGCCCGCTGTCGAAGGCGCTGGCCGCGGTGCCCGAGATCGCGCTCGACGCGAAGCTGCGCGCCGGCTGAAGCGGCCCGGTGCGGCCGACGGCGCGACAACGGCAGGGCGTTGCGCCGTCACAATGCGCGGATGCGATCCGCGAAGACCCTGATTCGCCTGGTCCTGCCCGCGCTGGCCCTCGCGTGGGCGACGGCCTCGCCCGCCTTCGACCTGCAGGGCCACCGCGGCGCCCGCGGCCTCGCGCCCGAGAACACCTTGCCGGCGTTCGAACGGGCGCTGGAGATCGGCGTCACGACGCTGGAACTCGACGTCGGCGTGACGTCCGACGGCGTCGTGGTCGTGCTGCACGATCCGTTCCTCAACCCGGCGCTCGCCCGCGACGCGCGGGGCCGGTGGCTGGCCGGCGGCAAGGGACCGCTGGTGCGCTCGCTGACGCTCGCACAATTGCAGGGGTACGACGTCGGGCGGATCGACCCCGAATCGGCCTATGGCAGGAACTTCGCCACCCAGCAGTCCCGCGACGGGACGCGCATTCCCACGCTGGCCGCCGTGTTCGAGCGCGTGAAGGCGCTCGGCGCGAGCCACGTGCGATTCAACATCGAGACCAAGCTCAACCCGGCGCGGCCCGACGACACGGTCGACCCCGAAACGATGACGCGGGCCCTGCTGCAGGTCATCGAACAGCACGGCATGGCCCGCCGCGTGACCATCCAGAGCTTCGACTGGCGCAGCCTGCGCCTGGTGCAGCAGCTGGCGCCCGCCGTCCCGACGGCGTGCCTGACGATTCAGACCCTCAACAACGACAACGTCCAGGACGGTGCCTGGACCGCGGGGCTGCGCATCGGCGACCATGGCAGCGTGCCCCGGCTCGTGCAGGCGGCGGCCTGCAAGATGTGGTCGCCCAACGCCGGCGCCTTGACCGAGGCGCTGGTGCGGGAGGCGCATGCGCTCGGCCTGCCCGTGATCCCGTGGACGGTCAACGAACCGGCCGACATGGAACGCCTGCTCGCGTGGGGCGTGGCCGGCATCATCACCGATTACCCCGACCGGCTGCGTGCCGTGCTCCAGGCGCGCGGCATGCCGCTGCCGCCTGCGGTGCCGACGAAGTAAGCCCGCGCGGGGGCGAGGAATCCGTCCACGCCTTTTCAATGCTCGTGCCGGTGGTGCGCGTCCGGATAGTGCGGGTGCTCGTGCGCGATCGGCTCGTGCCGGTGCGCATGCGCATGGCGCGTGCCCGGCGGCACGGGCGGGTTGTGCGGGTGCTCGTGATGCGGGTCGCCCGCGCCATGGACATGTTCGTGCGCGTGCTCCAGCGGCTCGTGCGCGTGCCAGTGCGCGTGCCGTTCCGTCAGGTGCAGCGCCACGCCCACGCCCATCAGCGCGCCGGCGACCAGCAACTGCGTGTGCAGCGGGTCGCCCAGGGCGATGGCCAGGACGGCGCCGAAGAACGGCGCGATCGAGAAGTACGCACCGGTGCGCGCGGTGCCCAGGTGCCGCAGCGCCACCACGAACAGCGCCAGGCTGGCGCCGTAGCTCGCGAAGCCGACCAGCCCGGCGCCGAGCAGCACCGGCCAGGCCGGCCAGGCCGCGCCCAGGGCGAGCGCCAGCACCAGGTTGGTACCACCGGCCGCCAGCCCCTTCACCATCGCCAGCCAGGTGGCGTCCGCCAGCGAGACCTTGCGCGTGAGGTTGTTGTCGACCGCCCAGGCGAGGCACGCCGCGGTGACCAGCAGGACCGGCTGCCAGCCGCTCCATTCGACGCGCCCGGGCCAGGAGAGGACGGCGCCGCCCGCGACGATGGCCAGCATCCCGAACGCCACCCGGCGATCCACGTTCTCCCGGAAGACGAACCAGGCGAGCAGCGCCGTGAACACGCCTTCGGCGTTGAGCAGCAGCGAGGCGGACGACGCCGGCATGCGGGCCAGCCCCAGCATCAGCAGCACCGGGGCGGCCACGCCGCCGGCGAGCACGGCGCCGGCCAGCCAGCGGCCCTCGCCTGCCGGCAATGCCACCGCGGGCGCGCGACGCATCGCACGCAGCAGCGCCAGGCCAAGACCGGAGCCGAGATACAGCAGCGCCGCCAGCAGCCAAGGGCTCGCCTGCTCCAGCAACAGCTTGGCGAACGGGGTTCCGGCGCCGAACAGCAGCGCGGCGGCCAGGCTGGCCGGAACGCCGCGCGGCAGGCGGCGGTTCAATGCACGACGCAATGGCAGTACACGAACTGCTGGATCGCGCCGCCGGGCGTGCGGTGCTCCTCGGTCAGGTGACCCAGCAACTCGAAATGGCCGCCGAACTGCGCGTGCAGGGCGTCCGGCGCATAGCGCATCACCGGCAGGTCGCTGCACTGTTCGGGACCCTCCGGTCCGAACGTCGCGACGATCACATGGCCGCCGGGCCGCACGGCGCGCCGCACCTGTGCGACGTAGGCGGCGCGATCGGCGGGATCGGTCAGGAAGTGGAACACGGCCCGGTCGTGCCAGATGTCGTAGGCCGCCGGCTCGAGCGGCACCCGGGTGATGTCGCCGGTGATCCAGTGCACGCGCGCGGCGGCGGGGCCAAGACGCTCCCGCGCCACTTGCAGCGCGCCGGCCGAGATGTCGAGCACCGTGACGTCGCCGACCCCGCCGGCCAGGAGGTCGTCGACCAGGGTGGACGCGCCGCCGCCGACGTCGATCACGCGCGTGCCCGGGCCGGCGCCGATGCGCCTGATCAGATCGAGTGAAAGTGCCGCGTGCGGCTGGTACCAGCTCACCGCGTCGGGTGAGCGGGTCGAATAGACATGTTCCCAATGCGCGGCCGGTTGCATCACCATCCCCCTCTTCGACAGGAGAATCGATCTTACGTCCGGCACCCGCACGTGCGGCAGAAGGCCGAGCGCAACGCCGGCCTCCCTCGACCTCCCGGTCCGTGCTGGCGGCGCGCGACCGCCGCCGCCGTCAGCGGGTCAGCTTGGCCAGCACGAAGCCGACCACGAACGCGCCGGCCACCACGGCCAGCGGGTTGGCGCGCACCTGCTCGCGGGCCATTTCGCCGTATTCCTGCTGCCAGCCCATCACCTTTTCGCTGCTGGAGCCGATCGTCTGCTCGAGGCGGTCGACGGCTTCGTGGGCCCGCTGCGCCACGCGGCGCACCGTCCCGTCGTTGCCGGCGCCGTTCAAGCCGGCCGACCCCATCCCCGTGTTCATGCTGCTGATGCTTTCGCTGGTTTCGCTGTTCATGGTGCTTCCTCTTGTCGGGCTGCCGAAAAAAATCGCCAGCGGTGCCGGCGCAACACCACTGTAGGAAGCTCGTCGTCAGGCCCATGTCGGTCAAACTGCCGCAGCGGCTGTAGGACAATTTCCTGCGGCCGCGAACGCGGCGGCAGGCGAATGCGTATCATCGCGCGATGCTCCGCTGGCTCCTCATCCTGGCAATGGCCCTGCTGCCCTGGCACGGGTGGGCGGGCGCCGCCGTGGCCGTCGAGCGGACGGCCGGCGGGCCGGCGATCGTGGCCGGCGCCGCTCATCACGACGCCGGCAGCACGTCGCAGCACGCCGCCGGGCCGGCCCAGGCCGGCGCCGACTGCCCCGATGGACACGGTGTGTCGGCGGCCAGCCACCACGTGCCGGACGGGGGCTGTCCCGGCTGCGCCATGTGCCACTCGTGTGCCCCGGTGGGCCTTCCCGCCGTCGCCGGCCCGCCGGGAGCCGCCATGGCGGCACCGCAGCGACCCGTCGCTGCGGCCACCGGGTTCGCCAGCGCGGACAGTTTCCCGCAGCTGAAGCCCCCCATCTCCTGACCTCCAAGCCCGAAGTGCGTCTGCCGCTGGCGTAGTGCCGCGCAGCGGGCGCTGTGTTTCGTCGCCTTCCAGGAGGTTTTCCATGACCCATCTCGCCACCGTGGCGGCGTTGGCCGTCGCGTTGTGCGCAATGGCCGCGGCCCGGGCCGAGGGCGATCCTGCTTCGCCATCGACCGACGGCGTCAAGGAGTTCCATCTCGTCGCCGAGCCCGTGGTGCGCGAGCTGGCGCCCGGCATGAAGGCCAACCTGTGGGGTTACAACGGCCAGAGCCCGGGTCCGACGATCGAGGTCGTGGAAGGCGACCGGGTGCGCATCCGCATGGGGAACCTCACGATGACGAGCCATCCCATCCACCTGCACGGACACGAATTCATGGTGACCGGCACCGACGGCGGGCCGCTGCCGAGGCAGGCTCGCTGGCACGAAGTCACCACCGACGTCGCCGTGCGCCAGATGCGCCAGTTGGAATTCGTCGCCGACGCGCCGGGCGACTGGGCGTTCCACTGCCACAAGAGCCATCACACCATGAACGCGATGGGCCACGGCGTGCCGACGATGATCGGCGTGGAGCACCGCGGCCTGGTCGGCAAGATCCAGAAGCTGGTGCCCGACTACATGGTCATGGGCGAGCGCGGCATGGCCGACATGGGGGCGATGGAGATGCCACTGCCCGACAACACCCTGCCCATGATGAGCGGCCAGGGCCAGTTCGGCCCCGCCGAAATGGGCGGCATGTTCACCCTGGTCGAGGTACGGCGTGACCAGCGCGCGGGCGACTTTCGCGACCCTGGCGACTACCGGCATCCTGCCGGCACGGTCGCCTACGAGTTCACCGGCCGCCTGTCCGAACCGGCCAGCGCCGCGGCGGCGCCGGGCACGCCACGGGCACCGCTGAACGTCCGCAAACCCGGCCCCTCGGGCCATTCGAACCATCACTGACAACACCGAAAGGAAAGCGCACCCATGAATCACCGAGCAGTTGCGGCCGTCGTCCTCGCCCTGTCGGCCGCCGCGGCCGTCGCCGGCGGCAATCACGCGAAGACCGGCGCCGCCGAACGGCAGCAGACGGCCTGGGGCATCGCGGGCAGCGCGCACCAGGCCCGGGCCATCGAGATCGCGATGACCGACGACATGCGCTTCGCGCCGGGCCAGATCGAGGTGCGCCAGGGCGAGACCATCCGTTTCGTGGTCCGCAACAAGGGCCGGACGCTGCACGAGATCGTGCTGGGCACGCGGGACGCCCTGGACGGGCACGCCGCCCTCATGGCGAAGTTCCCGGGGATGGAGCACGACGAGCCGCACATGACCCATGTCAAACCGGGTGCACGCCAGGAGATTGTCTGGAACTTCAACCGTCCCGGAGAATTCCACTATGCATGCCTGATCCCCGGTCACTACCAGGCGGGCATGGTCGGCGCCATCAGGGTGACGCCCTCGGCACAGATCAACGAGAGGAAGAAGACATGACCCACACCCCGCCCCGAGGCTCGCGCCGCCGGCTGCTGCTGGCCCTCGGCCTGTTGCCGCTGGCCGGTGTCGCGCGCGCCGCCGCGCCGCCCGCCGCGCTGCCGCCGGTGGAAGTCTGGAAGGAGCCGACCTGCGGCTGCTGCAAGGACTGGATCGCCCACATGGAGGCCAGCGGATTCAAGGTGTTCGTGAACACGGGAGGCACCCAGGCCGCCAGGCAGCGGCTGGGCATTCCGCAGGACATGGCCTCGTGCCACACCGCGAAGGTGGGCGGTTACGCGCTCGAGGGCCATGTGCCGGCCAAGGACATCAAGCGCCTGCTGCGCGAGAAGCCGAACGCCATCGGCCTGGCCGCGCCCGGCATGCCGATCGGCTCGCCGGGGATGGACACGCCGGCGTACAACGGCAAGAAGAATCCCTACAACGTCATGCTGATCGCGAAGAACGGCAAGCACACCGTCTACCAGAAATACGAAGGAAACAACCTGTGAAGAACCTGAACAACATCCTGATCGCCGCCGCCGCCGCGATGGCGGCCCTCGGCGCCGCGCCGGCCCAGGCGCAAAGCCACGACCATCACGGCGCGCCGGCGGCCAAGTCCGCCGTCAAGCCGGTCGCCGACAAGGCCGGCGAGCTGAGCGAAGGCGAAGTGCGCAAGGTCGACAAGGCGGGCAAGAAGATCACGGTGAAGCACGGCCCCCTGAAGAACCTGGACATGCCGCCGATGACGATGGCGTTCCAGGTGAACGATCCGGCCTTGCTGGACAAGGTCAAGGCCGGCGACAAGGTGCGCTTTGCGGCCGCCAATCCGGGCGGCAAGCTGACGATCACGCAGATCGAGGTCGCCAAATAGCACAGGCGGCGGCGCCGGCGCGCGCGCTGGCCTCGCACCGCCCGACGGGCCCGGCAGCGCCGGGCCCTTGCCGCATCCGGGCCGGGCAAGGGGAACCATGAAGATCCTGGTGATCGAAGACGAGCTCAAGGCAGCGGCCTACCTGCGCCAGGGCCTGAGCGAGGGCGGCTACACGGTCGACGTCGCGCACGACGGCACGGACGGCCTGCACGCCGCCGCCACCGGCGACCACGACCTCGTGATCCTCGACGTGATGCTGCCGGGCATCGACGGCTTCGCCGTGCTGTCGGCGCTGCGCACCTCCAGCCAGGTGCCGGTCCTGATGCTCACCGCGCGCGGCAAGACCGACGACAAGGTGCGCGGCTTCGACCTGGGCGCCGACGACTATCTGGTCAAGCCGTTCCAGTTTCCCGAACTGCTCGCGCGCGTGCGGGCCCTGCTGAAGCGGGGACAGGCGGCGCCCGTGGACCCGTTGGTGCGGGTGGCCGACCTCGAGCTCGACGCGGTGCGCCACCGAGCCACGCGCGCCGGCCAGCGCATCGACCTGACAGCCAAGGAGTTCGCGCTGCTCACGCTGCTGGCGCAGCGCGCCGGCGAGGTGCTCTCGCGCACCCAGATCGCCTCCCTGGTCTGGGACATCCATTTCGATTCGGACAGCAACGTCGTCGAGGTCGCGATCCGCCGCCTGCGCGCGAAGATCGACGATCCGTTCGCCGACAAGCTGATCCACACCGTGCGCGGCGTCGGCTACGTGCTGGAGCGGCGCGACCCGTGAGCGGGCCGGCGCACCGCGGCTCGCTGGCCGCGCGGCTGGCCGCCGTGAGCGCCCTGTTCGGCCTGGCGGTCGCCGCCGGCGCGATCCTCGTGGGCGTCTGGACCCTGTTGCAGCAGCTGGACCAGCGCGCGGCGGTGCAGGTCCAGGGTCGCCGCGAACTGCTGGTGCACGTGCTGGCCACGCTGCCGTCGCGGGCCGCGGTGCCCCACTCGCGCGACCGCTTCGACGATCTCTTCTACGGGCACGACGACCTGCATCTGGCCCTGGTCGAACCGGGCAGCGGCCGGGTGCTGGTCACCTTCTCGGACGCCGCGGCGCAATCCGTGATCGCCATGGGTCACGCCACGGCGGCGCCCGACACGGTGCACGCCTGGATCACGCCGGCTGCGCAACGCTTCAGCGGCCTGCACGGAACGGCCCGGGTCGCCGACGGGAGCGAAGTCGACTTCTACCTGTCGATCGACCGGCGGCACGACGGCGCGCTGCTGGCGGGCTTCATCAAGTCGACGCTGCTGGCCCTGCCGCTGCTGCTGGCCCTGGTGGCCCTGGGCGCCGGCCTGGTGGCGCGCATGGGCCTGGCGCCGCTGCGGCGGCTGAACCTCGTGGCGGCCTCCGTGGGCACGAAGTCACTCGACCGCCGCCTGCCCGTCGCCGGACTGCCGGCCGAGCTCGCCGACGCCGCGGTCGCGTTCAACGACATGCTGCAGCGCATCGACGACGGCTACCGGCAGCTGCAGGAGTTCGCGCAAGACCTCGCCCATGAGCTGCGCACGCCCGTCGCCACCCTGACCGGCCGCACCCAGGTCGCCTTGTCGCAGGTCCGCAGCGCGGACGAACTGCGAGAGGTTCTCGAAGGCAACGAGGAGGAGCTGCAGCGGCTCGCACGGCTGATCTCGGACATGCTGTTCGTCGCCCAGGCGGACCACGAAGCCGTCACGCTGCAGGCCGGGCCGGTGGATCTGCTCGCGGAAGCGCACAGGGTGGCGGAGTACTTCTCCCTGGTCGCCGAGGAAAAGGGCGTGCGGCTGCGCGTCGCCGGCAGCGCCCCGCTCGTGATCGCCGAGCGGCTGCTGGTGCAGCGGGCGATCACCAACTTGCTGTCCAACGCCGTGCGGCACGCGCTGGACGGCTCCTGGGTCGAGGTGACGGTGGGCGCCGACGGCCAGCGGGTGACCCTGGCCGTCAGCAACGAGGGCCTGACCATCCCGCCGCAGCACCTCGAGCGGATCTTCGACCGCTTCTGGCGCGGCGACGCGGGCCGGGGCCGGCGCGAAGGCGGCACCGGGCTCGGCCTCGCCATCGTGCGCTCGATCATGCGGGCGCACGCCGGCAGCGTCGAGGTGCGCAGCGAAGCGGGAAGGACCACCTTCACGCTGGCGTTCCCGCGGCAGCCGTCGGCGGCAGCGGCTCCGCGGACATCCTGACCGGGGCACGCCGTCCCGCGGCACGCGGCCGGAGGACGGCGCGCAGCGCATCAGCGCGCCGCCGTCACTGGTTCTTGTGGAACTTCCCGTGGTCGTGGCCCGCCACCGGGGCGCGCTGGCCGGCGTCGGCCGTCTTGATGGAACAGCCTTTCAGCGGCATCGGTCCGTAGCCGCGCTCGATGCCGTGGTCGTGACGCGCCTTCCTGAGCACGCTGCAGTCGGGGGCTTTCGTCGCCCCCGCCGCGGCGTCGGCCTGGCGCGGGACGGATGGCTGCGCGGAAACGCTGAACGCGGCGGCGGCCGCAAGGGTGATGGCGAATATCCGGTTGGGCTTCATGTCGACCTCCTGCAAGAAGAATGTGGGCATCGCTCGCCGCTGGAACGTGATCACGCGCCGGCGGCGGGTCTGCGCACATGAACAGTCTGTACCGGGGGCGATGACGCGGTGGCGTCCGGCAGATGACAAATCCGTCATCCGCGCCCGCATCGCCACCGGCCGCCGCGATGGCGCGCTCGAACCCGCGATTCGCGTCCTCGAGCAGCGCGGGCGGTCCGCGGCGGATGACGCATTTGTCATCGCAGGGTCAGCGCCGCGTGGGGGCGCGCTTCCTACAGTGGACACCGTGATGCAAGGGTTGCATCGCGCCGGCCCCCCGGGGGCCGGCACCCGCGGAATCACTGAAGGAGCCCACCATGTCCGTTCGCACCACCACCATCGCCCTGGCCCTCGCCACCATCGCCGCCCCGGCCGCCTTCGCACAATCCGCGTTCGTCGGCGGCGAGCGCGGCTGGATCGACCAGCCGGCGCCGAGCCGCCTGTCGCGCCAGCAGGTCACCGGTGATTACCTTGCCTTCCGCAAGAGCCCCGTGGCGCCCGACGGCGGCCGCTTCGTCGGCGGCGAGCTGGGCTATGTGTTCCCGCAGCACACCTATGCGTACCAGGACGGCCGGTGGGTGTGCACCGACCGGATCGCGCACAACCCGCCGCCGGCCGCCGTCAAGACCCCGGGCGAGCGCAGCGCGTTCCAGGCGCAGTACCCCGCCTGAAGACGGCGACGCCGTCCCGGAGTGAAGCAAGGCCCGGCATCTGCCGGGCTTTTCTTGCGCCGCGTCAGTTCGCCCGGGGCGTGCGCCCGCGCAGCCGCAACGCGTTGGTCACGACCGAGACCGAGCTCAGGCTCATCGCCAGCGCCGCGATCATCGGCGAGAGCAGCAGCCCGGTGAACGGGTACAGCACCCCTGCCGCCAGCGGCACGCCCAACGCGTTGTAGACGAACGCGAAGCCCAGGTTCTGCCGCATGTTGCGCACGGTGTCGAGCGAGATCCGCCGCGCCAGCGCGATGCCGCGCAGGTCGCCGCGCACCAGCGTCAGGTGCGCGCTGTTCATGGCGACGTCGGTGCCGGTCCCCATGGCGATGCCGACGTCGGCCTTCGCGAGCGCGGGGGCGTCGTTGATGCCGTCGCCCGCCATGGCGACGATCCTGCCCCGGGCCTGAAGCCGCGCCACCAGGTCCAGCTTGTCGCGCGGCTTCACCTCGCCGTGCACTTCGGCGATGCGCAGCCGGCCGGCCACCGAGCGCGCCGTGGTGATGCCGTCTCCCGTCGCCATGATCACCTCGATGCCGGCCGATCGCAGTGCCTCCATCGCTTCCGGCGTGCTCGCCTTCACCGGGTCGGCCACCGCCAGCAAGCCCGCAATCCGTCCGTCGACGCCCAGGTACATGACGCTGGCGCCTTCGTTGCGCAGCGTCTCCGCCTGCCGGCCCAGCGGTTTCCAGTCGACGCCATCCCCCTCCATGAGGGCCGTGTTGCCGAGCGCGAGCGCGTGCCCGTCCACGCGTCCCCGCACGCCGATGCCGCTGGCGGACTCGAACGTATCCGGCCTGGCGAGCGCCAACCCGGCCGAACGCGCCTGCGCGACGATCGCATGCGCCAGCGGATGCTCGCTGCCCTGGTCCAGGCTGGCGGCCAGCCGCAGCACGTCCTCCTCGTCGAAGCCCAGGGCCGCCGCAACGCTGTGGAATGCGGGCTTGCCTTCGGTGAGCGTCCCGGTCTTGTCGACGATGAGCGTGTCGACGGTGCGCAGCGCCTCGATCGCCGCGGCGTCGCGAAAGAGGATGCCTTGCGTGGCGGCACGGCCCGTGGCGGCCATGATCGACATCGGCGTGGCCAGGCCAAGGGCGCACGGGCACGCGATGATCAGCACGGCCACCGCGTTGATGAAGCCGTAAACCCAGCTCGGTTGCGGCCCCCAGAAACCCCAGGCGAGCAGCGTGGCGACCGCAACCACGACCACGGCGAGCACGAACCAGCCGGCGACCACGTCCGCCAGGCGCTGCATCGGCGCGCGCGAGCGCTGCGCCTGCGCCACCATCTGCACGATCTGCGCCAGCATGGTCTGCGCGCCGACCCGTTCCGAGCGCATGACGAGGCTGCCGCTGCTGTTGATGGTCGCCCCGATCACCTTGTCGCCCGCGCGCTTGCCGACCGGCATCGGTTCGCCCGTCAGCATGGATTCGTCCACGGCACTCTCGCCGTCCACGACCACGCCGTCGACCGGTACCTTCTCGCCCGGCCGCACCCGCAGCACGTCGCCCGGGTGCACATGGGTGATCGGCACGTCCTCTTCGCTGCCATCGGACCGGATGCGGCGCGCGGTCTTGGGCGCCAGGCCCAGCAGCGACTTGATCGCGGCGGAGGTCTGCGAACGCGCCCTCAGCTCGAGGATCTGGCCCAGCAGCGTCAGCGAAACGATGACCGCCGCCGCCTCGAAGTAGACGCCGACGCGTCCGCCGTGCGCGCGGAAGGTGTCCGGAAAGACGCCCGGCGCCACCGTGGCCAGCACGCTGTACGCGAACGCGGCAAGCACGCCCAGCCCGATCAGGGTCCACATGTTGGGGCTGCGCTGCCGGATTGACTGCACGCCGCGCACGAAGAACGGCCAGCCGGCCCACAGCACCACCGGTGTCGCCAGCGCGAGTTCGATCCAGCTCTGGCCCGGCAGGCCGCCGGCTCGCCAGCGCTCGGCGAACATCGCGATCAGCACCGCGACCACCGTCAGCGGCAGCGTCCCCCAGAAGCGGCGCCGGAAGTCCTTGAGCTCCGGATCCTCGCCTTCGTCGAGCGTCGGCAGCACCGGCTCCAGCGTCATGCCGCACTTCGGGCAGTTGCCCGGCCCGGGCTGGCGGATCTCGGGATGCATCGGGCAGGTGTAGATCGTGCCTGCCGCGACCGGTTCCGGTGCCGCCGCCGGTTCCCCGGCCCTGGCGCGATGCTCCGCATGGTGCTGCTGGTGCTCGCGGTGCTGCTGGTGCTGATGCGATTGGTGGTCGTGTTCGCCGTGGCCGGCGCCGGTGGTCATGTGTTCGTTCTCCTGGTCGGTGGCGGCTCCGTCAGGGCCGATGTCCGTGCCCGGACTCCTCGCCAGCATCGTGGCGCCCACCATGCGAGCGATGGCCGTGCCTGCCGTGCCCGAACAGATGCATCAGCGGGCACGCGAGGATGAGCAGGAATGGCAGCAGTTCAACGACATGCGCGCCGTGGCGCCAGACCAGCCACCCGACGGCGCCGGCCAAGCCCAGCCAGAGCAGCCACTGGTTGATGCGCGCCCAGTCGGGGTCGCGTCGATCCGATCCGTCCGGGATGCGCGGTGTCATGGCGATCTCCTTGCGCGAGGTGCTTTCGAGTCGAGCCTAGACGAAAGTCGGCGCACATGCCGTTCCTGACCGAATTGTCATCGGCCGGTCAGGGTGGCGATCGGGAACCTGTGCCGTGGCACCGCCGGTACTGTCGGGAACGCATCGGCATAGGGAAGTCTCCCTATCCCGACTGCCTCTTCCGAGGATGTTCCCCCCGGGCCGCCGTCCCTAAGCTCGTATTCACTTCCACGGAGCCTTGCGATGAAAGACCAACCACTGCCCAGCCGCCGGATGTTCCTGGCGGCGTTGCCGGTCGTGACCGCGGGACTGGCAGCCGCGCCGCCGGCACGCGCCGCAGCCGGCGCCCAGCCACGCTGGGGCATGCTGATCGACACCCGCCGCTGCATCGGCTGCCAGGCCTGCACGATCGGCTGCTCGATGGAGAACGCGCTGCCCGTCGGGCAGTTCCGCACCACGGTCGCGACCTACGCCGTCAGCAACGGCAAGGGGCACCCGGCCGTCGCGATGGTTCCGCGCACCTGCAACCACTGCGAGGAGCCGCCCTGCATTCCGGTCTGCCCGGTGGGCGCCACCTACAAGCGCGAAGACGGCATGGTGCTGGTCGACGGCGACAAGTGCGTCGGCTGCGCGTACTGCACGCAAGCCTGCCCGTACGAAGCCCGCTTCATCAACCACGAGACCGGCAAGGCCGACAAATGCACGTTCTGCAGCCACCGCGTGGATGCCGGCCTGTTGCCGGCCTGCGTCGAAACCTGCGTCGGCGGTGCCCGCGTCTTCGGTGACCTGAACGATGCGGGCAGCGAGATCAGCCGCCGCATCCAGGCCGCCGCGGGCCGCACCAGCGTGCTCAAGCCCGAAGCGGGCAGCAAGCCCAACGTCTTCTACATCGGCCTGGACAGCGAACTGGACGGCCGGGTGGAAGGCGAATCCGCCGCCGAGATGATGTGGCGGCCCGGCCAGACCACCCACGGAGCATGACCATGAACAGCACCGTCGAAATCCTCGGCTTCGCCCGCGAAGCCTCCTGGCTGCCGTGGGCGGTCCAGTACTTCTTCCTGGTCGGCATCTCCGCCGCCGGGTTCTTCCTGTCGGTGCCGGGCCTGGTGCTCGGCCGCGCGCGCTGGTCGGCCGTTTCGCGGCAGGCGCTGCTGGTGGCCCTGGTCTGCGGGTTCACCGCACCGGTCGCGCTCCTGTCCGACCTGCACCAGCCGGGACGCTTCCTCAACTTCTACCTGCACCCGAACCTGCGGTCCTGGATGGCCTGGGGCTCCTTCTTCATTCCCCTGTACCTGGGCGGCCTGCTGCTGTACGCATGGCTGTGCCTGCGACCGCAACTGGCTGCACTCGGGCAAGCCGAGTCCGGGCCGCGGCTCTCGACGGTCTACCGCGCACTCGCCTACGGCGGCCACGACAACCGGGCGGCAGTGAGGCTCGCCGCCCTGGTCACCGCGATCGGCGCCGTGCTGATCCTGCTGTACACGGGCATGGAAGTGATGGTGGTCCAGGCCCGTGCCCTGTGGAACACGCCGCTGCTGCCGCTGCTGCTGGCGACGACGGCGTTCACGGGTGGGCTGGGCATGACGGCGCTCTTCGCGGCGATCACGCGCCAGGACGCTGCGGCGCCTCTGCTCAACCGGGGGATCGCGCTCACGCAGTGGCTGCTGCTCGCGCTGCTCGCCGCGTGGCTGGTCTCCGGGCTCGCCGGACTCTCGCCCGCCGCCACCGAGGTGCTGGCCGCGGTGCGCGGCTCCGCCGGCTGGGCGATGACCTTCGGCTGGCTGCTGGCGGCCACGCTCCTGACGCTGTGGGTCGCGCATCGCCGGCCGCACTCGCTGGTGCTCGTGGCGCTGCTCGCGCTGCACGGCGCCTGGGCCTTCCGCTGGATCCTGTTGATGGGCGGCCAGGCGATCCCGAAGATGGGCAGCGCCTTCCACGCCTACTCGCTCACGCTGACGCCCGACGGCCTGCTCGGCATCGCCGGCACCGCCGGCCTGTTCCTCGCCATCTACATCGGCCTCACCAGCTTCATTCCGTGGAATGAGCCGGCCAGGGCCTGAAGGAGTTCCGTCATGAAAATCAGCAGACGTCGCCAGGTGCTCGCCGTCGGAGGGGTCGCCGCCTTCGCCGCCGGATTCTCCGAAACCGCGGGCCGCATGGTCGGCAAGCTCATGGGCGAGGACAAGCCGAAACACAGGACGGCCGGCAATGCGCCCGCACCCGAGTTCACCGTGGACCGCAATGGCCATGTCGCGGTGAACACGGCGCAGCAGGTGAGTTACGCCACCTGCCTGGGTTGCACCACCATGTGCGGCGTGCGGGTGCGCACCGACCGCGCCACCGGCAAGGTGCTGCGCGTGGCGGGCAATCCGTACAGCCCGCTGTCGACCGACCCGCACCTGCCGATGAAGGCCAGCGTGCGCGAAAGCTTCGCCGCGATCTCCGCCTTCGAAGGCAAGGGCCTGGCCGGCCGCTCGACCGCCTGCGGCCGCGGCAACGCGGTGGCGCAGCAGATCGACTCGCCGTACCGCGTGCTGACGCCGCTCAAGCGGGTCGGTCCGCGCAACGGCGGCAAATGGGAGCCGATCTCCTTCGAGCAGCTGGTCAAGGAAGTGGTGGAAGGCGGCAACCTGTTCGGCGAAGGGCCGGTGGCCGGCCTGGGCGCGTTGCGCGACACGAAGACGCCCATCGACGCCGCCCAGCCCGAGTTCGGGCCGCGCGTGAACCAGGTCGCGGTGCTCTCCAGCGTCAACGACGGCCGCGAGAGCTTCGCCCGCCGCTTCTTCAACAAGGCCTACGGCACGATGAACTTCTTCGGCCACGGCTCCTACTGCGGCGGTGCGTACCGCTCCGGGTCGGCCGCGCTGTTCGGCGACCTGAAAGGCCTGCCGCATGCCAAGCCCGATTTCGCGAACGCCGAGTTCGTGCTGTTCGTCGGCACCGCGCCCGGGCAGGCCGGCAACCCGTTCAAGCGCCAGGGAACCCTGGTGGCCAAGGCCCGCACCGAAGGCAAGCTGTCCTATGTCGTGGTCGACCCGGTGCTCACGCACGCCAGCAGCCGCGCCAGCGGCGACCGCGGCCGCTGGGTGCCGATCCGTCCCGGCACCGACGGGGCGATGGCCATGGCGATCATGCGCTGGATGTTCGAGAACGAGCGCATCGACGCCCGCTTCCTCTCCTTTCCGAACGCGGAAGTCGCCAAGGCCAACGGCGAGCCCTCCTTCGCCAATGCCACGCACCTGGTCGTCGTGGAGCCGAAGCATCCGCGCGAAGGCCGCATGTTGCGCGCGTCCGACCTGGGCGCGCCGGTGCCCGACGACCAGCGCTACAAGGAGGGCGACGCGTTCGTGTGCCTCGACGAGGCCCGCAAGCCCGTGTTCCACGACAAGGCGACCGGCGCGGCGCAGCTGTTCGTCGACACCACCTTGCCCGTCGGCGGCACGGACATCCGGGTGAAATCGTCGCTGCAACTGCTGAAGGAAGAGGCGCTGCGGCTCGAGATGGCGGCGTACTCGCAAGCCTGCGGCATCGACGTCGCTACGCTGGAAGGGCTGGCGCGCGAACTCACGTCGCACGGCAAGAAGGCGTCGGTCATCGCGCACGGCGGGATGATGAGCGGCAGCGGTTTCTACAACGCCTATGCGCTGATGACGATCAACGCGCTGCTGGGCAACGTCAACTGGAAGGGCGGCCTCGTCGCCAACGGCGGCGGCTTCAAGCCCGACGGCGAGGGGCCGCGCTACAACCTCGACACGTTCCCGGGCATGGTCAAGCCCGGCGGCACGCCGATCGGGCGCAACGTGCCTTACGAGAAGACATCCGAGTTCGCGGCGCGCAAGGAACAAGGCAAGCCCTATCCAGCCAGGGCGCCGTGGTTCCCGAACGCGCCCGGCCTCACCACGGAGGCGCTGCCCGCCGCAGTGAACGGCTATCCGTACGGGCTCAAGGCGCTGATCCTGTGGTCGTCGAACCCCGTGTACGGCATTCCCGGCCTGCGCGAGCGCATCGGCCGCGACCTCGCCGACCCGAAGAAGCTGCCGCTGATCGTCTCGGTCGATCCGTTCATCAACGAGAGCAACGCCTACGCCGACTACATCGTGCCGGACTCGCTGATGTACGAGAGCTGGGGCTGGGTGGCGCCGTGGAACGGCGTGCCGACCAAGGCCATGGGTGCGCGCTGGCCGGTGATCGAACCGAAGGCGAGCAAGACGCCCGACGGCCAGCCGGTCGGGATGGAGACTTTCTTCATGGCGCTGGCCAAGGCGATGAAGCTCCCCGGCTTCGGCCCGGGCGCCCTCACCGACGTGGACGGGAATGCGTATCCGCTGGAGCGTCCCGAGGACTGGTACCTGCGGGCGGGCGCCAACATCGCGTGGCTGGGCAAGGAGCCGGTGGCCGACGCGACCGAGGAGGACATCCTGCTGTCCGGCGTGCAGCGCATCGCCCCGGCGCTGCAGCGCACGCTCAAGCCAGAGGAAGTCGCGAAAGTGGCGTTCCTGCTGTCGCGCGGCGGACGCTACCAGCCGGCCAAGGAAGCCTTCGACGAAGAGAATCCGGAGTGGATGCGCAATCCTCTCAAGCAGATGTGCCATCTGTGGAACGAGAACCTGGGAACGACCAAGAACAGTCTGTCCGGCAAGCGCAACCAGGGCTGCGCGACGTGGAAGGAAGCGACGTTCGCCGACGGCACCCCGATGCGCAAGCTGTACCCGGCGTCGGAATGGCCGCTGGAGCTGGTGAGCTACAAGTCGGCGCTGCAGAACCCGTATTCGATCGGCGCGACCAGGCTGCTGGCGGTGCATCCGGAGAACCCGGTGCTGATCCACCCCGACGACGCGAAGCGGCTGCGCCTCGAAATGGGCGACCTCGCCGAGATCACGACACCCAACGGCAGCGTGCGGGCGCGGATCATGGTACACGCCGGCGTGCTGCCGGGCGTCGCCGCCTTCGAGCACGGCTTCGGCCATCGCGAGCTCGGCGCGCGCGCCCACCGCATCGGCAAGGAACGCCAGCCCGAGGACGCGCGGCTCGCCGCCGGCGTGAACCTCAACGACATCGGCGTACTCGATCCCACCCGCGCCGATCGAGCGCCCTGGGTCGACTCGGTATCGGGCACTTCGGTGCGCAACGGCCTGCCGGCGCGGATCAGGCTCGTGTGACCGGCTGGTCCAGCGCCGCCGGATCGGCCCGCAGCATGAGGCGGGCCAGTTCGGCGGCCGAGGACACGCCGGCCTTCTCCATCACGCGCTGCCGGTGGATGTGGACGGTCTTCTCGCTGATGCCCAGGCTGGACGCGACCGCCTTGTTCGGCTGGCCCCGCGCCACCAGTTGCGCCACTTCACGCTCGCGCGGCGACAACGCGTCCAGGACCCGCACCGCCGCCGCGCGGATGCCCTGTTCCTGCAGCGCCTCGACGCTGCGCCGCATGGCGGCCGCCACGGCATCGAGCGCCACCTGGTCCTTGAAGGGCTTCTCGATGAAATCGGCGGCGCCCGACTTCATCGCCTGAACGGCCATCGACACGTCGGCGTGGCCGGTCATGAACACGATCGGCATCGCGATGCCGCGCTCGTGCAGCACCTGTTGCAGTTCGAGCCCGCTCATGGCGGGCATGCGGATGTCCAGCAGCACGCAGGCGGGCTCGCCGCCGCCGCCGGCGGCCTGCAGGAATTCCTCGGCCGACGCGTGCAGCTGCACCTTCCATTCCACGGATTCGAGCAGGAATCGCAACGAGCGGCGCAGGGCCGGGTCGTCGTCGACGACGTGGACGACGCACTGGTCAGGCTGGTAGTTCATGGCAGGGCAGCGAAAAAGTGAAGCGCATGCCGACACCGTCGGCGTTCGGCTCGGCCCAGAGCCGGCCGCCATGGGCTTCGATGATGGTCTTGCAGATCGGCAGCCCCAGGCCGAGGCCCTCGGGCTTGGTCGTGAAGAAGGGCTCGAACAGGCGGGCGCGCTGCGCCTCGCCGAGGCCCGCGCCGCGGTCGACCACGTGCACCTGCACCCGGCTGTCGGCGCGATCGATGTCGACCTCGACGCGCTGCCGCGCGGTCGGCAGGCCGCGGCCGGCGTCGATCGCGTTCTTGATCAGGTTGAGGAGCACCTGCTGGATCTGCTGGCCATCGGCCAGCACCGCGCCGCCGGCACCGGCGCGGTCGCGGATCGCGATCTCGGGCGCCTGCGCCAGCATGCCCGCGATCAGGCGCGCGGCTTCGGCGGCGATGGCGGCCAGGTCCACCGGCTCGCGCACGGCGGCGCGCTTGCGGGCGAAATGGCGGATACGCTGCACGATGCCGCCGGCCCGCTCGGCCTCGTTCGCGATCTCGGTGCAGGCCTCGGTCAGGGCGTCCGGCGTCAGCGTCCGGCTGCCCTGGCGGCGCAACAGGCTGCGGGCGTAGGTGCCGATCGTGGTCAGGGGCTGGTTGATCTCGTGCGCGAGGTTGCCGGACAGCTCGCCCAGGACCGACAGCCGCGACAGGTGCTCCATCTGTTCCTGGTTCTCGCGCATGCGCGCTTCGGCGAGTTGGCGCGCCCGCAGCGACTCGCGCAATTCGGCCGTGCGGCGATGGACCTGATATTCCACGCGCACGGTGTGCACGACGCCAGCGAGCAGCAGTCCGACGATGCCGAGCAGCCACGGCCAGAAGCGGCGCACCAGCGCCTCGGGCGACAGGCGATGCAGGTCCGCGTAGGGCCCCACCCCCAACGCCTGGTAGAGCTCGTGGACCGGGCGGTAGTCGGCTGGCACCGTCCAGCTCACCAGCCCCGGCCCTTCCGGCATCGCCAGCAGCGCCCGCGCGACCGCCTTGGCCAGCGCCGGATCGGTCTGCCGCGTCACGGCGATCGGCCAGTCGGGATACAGGGGGGTCGAGGTCGCGCATGGGAAACCCTCTTCCTGGCGCGCGCCGACCACGCGCAGGTCCGCCGGCGGCAGGGATTCCTCGCCGACCAGCTGCTCCAGCAAGCAGGTGCGCACGATCCCGGCATCGACATCGCCGCGCCGCACCGCGTCGACGATGTTGCTCATCGGCAGCCCCAGGAAGCGCACTTCGGCCAGGTCCGAATGGGGATCGATCCCGCGCTGCTTCAACGCGCCGGCCGCGATCAGCCAGCCGCCGAACGCGTCGGGCGCGACCGCCGCCACCCGTTGCCCAGCCAGCGCCGGCAGGTCCGCGAGGTCGGTGCGATCGGCACGCGCGATCACCACCGACCCGAGCGCCCGCGCCGGCGAGCGCACGCTGGGCGACGCCAGCGTCGCGATCCGGCTGAGGCCGAACTCAGCCTCCATCGTCACGTAATAGCCGGGATTGGTAATGACGAGGTCGACCTTGTGCTCGGCGATCGCGCGCCGCAGGCCGGCCGCGTCGTGGTGGTCGAGGCGGAACCGGTGCTGCGGCAGCGCCGCGTCGAGGCCGCGGATCACCGGCGACCAGTCGGCGATGGCGGCCCGCTCGCCCTGCCAGGCGAAGACGCCGATGACGACCTCGCCGGCCGCCGCGGCGGTGGTGGACAGCGCGGCGCAGATCGCGAGCCCCGCGCGCAGGCGCCACCGTGCCCCGGCGCCCGCCGGGGACGTCCGGAGCGCGCCGCGGCGCACTGCCGTGCGACGAAGGACAAGATCGAGTTTCAAGGGACTGGCCCGACTATTGGCGCCGCGGGCGGCCACCCCATTGATGACCGTCAATCGCGGACCATTTCAGCCGGACCGTAATCGTCTGCTGCACCTGTAAGGGACGCGCGGCCGGGCCCCACGGGCGGCGCGGGCGACCTAGACTGAAGGCGAGCGCCACCCGTGCCTCAGGAGAAACTTCAATGTCCCACGAGAAATACGAGGAATACCAGGACTGCATCGCGGCCTGCCACGCCTGCGCGGTTGCGTGCAACCACTGCGCAGCCTGCTGCCTGCAGGAGCCCGGCGTGAAGATGATGGCGCGCTGCATCGCCCTGGACAGCGACTGCGCGCAGATCTGCGAGCTCGCGGTCGCGTTCATGTCCGGCGGCAGCGACTACGCCGGCGCCCTGTGCGCCCTGTGCGCCGACATCTGCCGCGACTGCGGCGCCGAATGCGCCAGGCACGACCTGGACCATTGCCAGCAGTGCGCGGAAGCCTGCCAGCGTTGCGAGCGGGCCTGCCGCGCGATGGCGCAGCATTCGCGCCAGATGCCGGTCGAGGTCTGACGCCGCGCGCCCGGGCCCGCGCCCGGGAGTGCGCCGGCGCCGGAGACCGGCAAACCTGCCATGGATAATCGCCGTCCATGGCCCGTACCGCATCGCCTCCCTCACGACGGCGCCGCAGCGCCGGTGCCATCACCGACGTCGCCGGCATCGAGGTCGGCCACTTCACCGAGACCAGGCGCCCGACCGGCTGCAGCGTGATCATCGCGCGCGAGGGCGCGGTGGCCGGCGTCGACGTGCGCGGCGCCGCGCCCGGAACGCGCGAAACCGACCTGCTGGAGCCGACCCACCTGATCGACAAGGTGCATGCCGTCCTGCTCTCCGGCGGCAGCGCCTGGGGACTGGACGCGGCCGCGGGCGTGGTGCGCTGGCTCGAGGAACAGGGCGTCGGCCTCGACGTCGGCGTGGCGCGCCTGCCACTGGTGCCGGCGGCCGTGCTGTTCGACCTGATGGTGGGCGACGCCGCCATCCGGCCCGACGCCGCCGCCGGCTACGCCGCCTGCGCGGCGGCCTCGGCGAGGGCGCCTGCGGAAGGCAGCGTGGGCGCCGGCACCGGCGCCTGCATCGGCAAGATCTTCGGCATGGACCGCGCGATGAAGGCGGGCATCGGCACGGCCAGCCTGACCGCCGGCGGCGTCACGGTGGGCGCGCTGATCGCCGTCAACGCGCTGGGCGACATTGTCGACCCCGGCACGGCGCAGGTGATCGCCGGCGCGCGCACCCGCAACGGCAAGGCTCTCCTGGACAGCCGCCGCGCGCTGCTGCGCGGCGAGGCCCCGATTCCGGTGCTGGCCGGCACCAACACCACCATCGGCGTGGTCGCCACCGACGCCGTGCTGACGAAGGCCCAGGCGACCCGCCTGGCCGTGATGGCGCACGACGGGCTGGCGCGCAGCATCAATCCGGTGCACACCATGTCCGACGGCGACACGCTGTTCGCGCTGGGCACCGGCCGCGCCGGCAACGGCCCGGGCATGCTCACGCTGGGCACCATGGCCGCCGAGGCCACCGCGATCGCGGTGGTGCGAGCCGCGCGGGCGGCCGCGGCGCTCACCGTCGGCCGGCTCCACCTGCCGGCGGCGGGCGACCTCTGAACGGTGCGCGGCGCATGCCCAAGGCGATCCGCTACACGCTGCTGTCGCTGCGCGAACTGCTGGTGTCGGCCGGCCCCTTCGTGCTGGCCGCGATCGGGCTCATCGCCCTGGCCTACCTCTGGCTCGACCCCACGCCGCCGCGCCGCGTGACGCTGGCGACCGGCCCCGCGCAAAGTGCCTACGACGAATTCGGCAAGCGCTACCAGAGGGCGCTCGCCGCCAACGGCATCGAGGTCGTGCTGCTGCCAAGCCAGGGCTCCTCCGACAACCTGCGCCTGCTGCGCGAGGGCCGCGCCGACCTCGGCTTCGTGCAGGGCGGCAGCAACGAGCGGGCGGCGCGCGAGGAAGGCGGCCTCGAGTCGCTGGGCAGCCTCTTCGTCGAGCCGCTGTGGCTGTTCTACCGGGAACAGGCGGCGCCCGGCGGCATCGGCGCGCTCACCCAGTTGCAGGGCCTGCGCCTCAATGTCGGCAGCCCGGGCAGCGGCGTGCCGGCCCTGATGCGCAAGCTGTTCGAGGCGAACAAGATCGACCCGGGCCGCATCACCGTGACGCGGCTGGCCGAGACGCCGGCGACGATGTCCTTGCTGGCCGGCGAAAGCGACGCGATCGTCTTCGCGTCGGCGCCCGAATCGCTCATGGTGCAGATGCTGCTGCAGACGCCGGGCATCAGGCTGATGGACTTCGCGCAGAGCGAAGCGTATTCGCGCCGCTTTCCCTTCCTGACGCCGGTCGTGCTCCCCCAGGGCGTGGTCGACCTGTCGCGCAACCTGCCGCCGGCGGACCTGCGGCTGGTGGCGACGACGACGGCGCTGCTGGCCCGCGGCCAGACCCATCCCGCGCTGCTGCAGCTGTTCGCGCAGGCGGCCATGGACCTGCACGGCCCGGCCGGCTGGTTCAGCCGCGCCGGCGGCTTCCCCAACATGCAGCACACCGAGTACCCGGTTTCGCGCGAGGCCGACCGCACGATCACGGGCGGCCGCCCCTTCCTGCAGCGCTACCTGCCGTTCTGGCTCGCCAACCTGATCGAGCGCATGTGGCTCGCGCTGGGCCTGATCGTGGCGATCCTGCTGCCGCTGTCGCGAGTCGTGCCGCCGCTGTACGAATTCCGGGTCCGCTCGCGCGTGTTCCGCTGGTACGGGCAGTTGCGCGCGCTGGAGCTGCAGATGCAGGAGGAAGGCGCCGACCAGGCGCGCGTGGGGCAGGAGCTGGACGCGCTGGAGCGCAAGGCGGCGCGCATCGTGGTCCCGCTGTCCTACGCGGACGAGCTCTATGCGCTGCGCAACAACATCTCCCTGGTGCGGCGCAGGCTTGAGGAGCGCCCGCGGTAGCTCCAATGGACTACGCAGTTTCGCCCGGCCGCCTTCGGACGATTCCGACAGCGTGTCGGCGGGATCGAGGGACAAAACGGGACAACGCCGACCGTCGCATTCAGTGTCCGCCTATGTCGCCGCAGCCGGCCGGTCGCCATAGTGAAGTCACGCGATGCAAGGAGACATCACATGACCACCGAATACGAATTGCGCTTCCAGTCCCTCTTCGACAGCGGCCGGGGCTTCGCATTTCCATGCGATCCGCAGGGCCAGGTGGACCTGGACCGGCTGAGCGACCGTGCCCGCAACAATTACCTGTACGCGCGCGCCATGGTCGGGCGCGAACTGTCCTGCCCGGCGGTGAAGGCGGCCGCACTTCACTGACGGTTGGGTCAACGCAACAGCAAGAAGGCGCCCCAGCGCCTCATCGCGGGACGGAGAACCTCCTGAAGGCGGCCTCGAGCCGCCCGGCTGTCTCAGATTGAGACGAATGCCAGGCGCGTTCTTGTTCCTGGTCAACCGTGCCCCCAAACCGCCGGGCCGGGTCCCGGGCCAACCCTAGAATCGAGAGGGTTTCACTGGACGGGACTTGCTGCGGTGCCTGCTGTCGACGGACTGACGAACCAATCCCTGGCGACCGCGTTCGGATCGCTGCGCCTCGGCCAGACGGCCACGGGGCGCCGCGTCGCCCATGGCATCTACAGCCGCGGCCGCGCCGCCGACGACACCCATCTGCAAGGCCAGGCCATGCTGGTACTGGCCCACGCCTACGTGCTCGAATCGAGGTTCCGCCTGGCCTACCGCTGCAGCTCCCGCGCGCGCGAGCTCTTCGTGCGCCACGGTGACGCCGGCGGGCTGGCCGAGGCGAGCGGGGTCCTCAGCTACACGGCGAGCGCGCTGGGCCTGAACGATCATGCGAGGCAATGCGCTGCCGAGGGCCTTTCGGTCCGCGATGGCGCGCCGGGCCCGCTGTCGCAGGCGTTCGGACTCAATTACGCCGGCGTCGCCGCGTTCTGGGCTCGCGATTTCGCCACCGCCAGCGGCCTGCTCGATGCGTCCGCCTGGTACGCCACCCGCATGTCGCCCGGCGGAGCCGCTGCCTTCCACCCGCTCATCAACGCCGCGGCCTGCGAAGCACTGCGCATCTTGCTGGTGGAGCCCGACGCGGACCTGGACCGGATGGAGCGCATCGTCACCCGGGCCCGGACCATGGAACAGCGCGGCCGGGTCGCCACCTTGCGTCTGGGCAGCCGGGATATCGGCCTGCTGCTGCTCGCCTTCGAGGAATGCTTCCTCGCCTGCCGGCAGGGCGACCTGGAAGAGGCGGACGTGTGCTACCAGGTTTGCACGAAACAGACCGAGCGCCTGCCGCCCACCAGTTGGCTGTACGCCATCACGTGGTGGGCCAGAGCGGAATGGGCGCAGGCGCACGGGCGGTTTGCGGAAGCACGCTCCTGCGCCGCGGCCATGGCGAAGTCGGCCCAGCTGGGACAGCACGTGCCGCTGCGCACCCTGGGCCTGGCGCTGAAGTACTCCCTGCAGGATCGATAGCGGTCGCCCGCGGGGCGCCAGCCCTTGCCGCGTCGGGCGGGCGCCGTGGTCGACGCTCGACCGCTGGCATGGGCCTTGCGAGCCCGAGCCTCGTCCCGCCCGTTCTGGCGATACTCCTGATGTGAACGACCACACCTTCGACACCGCATCCCGGCCACTGGCCGCGCCGACCGGGCCGGCGCGCGCATGGCATGCACGGCTGGCACTGGACTACCGGCAGGAAGATGACCGCTGCGCCGTCGATTTCCGGCACGAGGGGCCGCTGCGCGTCCTGCAGACGCTGCGTCCCGAAGGGCCCGCCGTCGCGCACAACGTCTTGGTGCATCCGCCGGGCGGCATCGTCGGCGGGGACGTGCTGGACATCGACATCCGGGTCGGCACGGGCAGCCACGGCCTGGTCACCACGCCCGGCGCCACCCGCTTCTATCGTTCGCAGGGGGAGCGCGCCGTGCAGCGCAGCGCCATCTCCGTGGCAGCGGGCGGCCGCTTCGAGTGGCTCCCGCTGGAGGCCATCTGCCACAGCGGCTGCCTGGCGGAGAACCGGCTCGTGCTCGATCTCGCCGACAGCGCGGAGGTGATCGGCTGGGACGTGACGGCGCTGGGCCTGCCGGCTTCGAGCCTTCCCTTCGAAGACGGCAGCCTGTTGCAGCACCTGGAACTGCGCGGCCGATGGCTGGAGCGCGGTCGCATCGCCGCGGACGACAAGCGCCTCCTGGACGGACCGCTGGGCCTGGCCGGCCACCGCTGCCTGGCGACGCTGTTCTTCGCCTGCGGCAAAGCGCTCGGCCGCGACCGGCGGGAACAGGCGCTGCAGCTCGCCAACGACGCGATTGCGGCGCAGCAGCCGGCGGCCGTGGCCGGCGCGACGGCCGCCACACCGGAAGTGATCGTGGTGCGCGTGCTGGCGCCGCTGGTGGAGCCGGCGCTCGCGCTGCTCAAAGCCGTGCGCGCCGCCTGGCGCCCCGCTCTCTGGGGGCTGCCCGCCACGCTGCCGCGCACCTGGGCCCTGTGATCCGGCCCAGGCAGGCGCCGGGCAAATCGCGGCGCTCCTAGATCGCGACCAGTTCGCGCACGCCCCGGCGCTGCATCTCTTCGCCCGGCCCGCTCGCGATGATTTCGCCGCGCTGCATCACCAGGTAGTCGTCGGCCAGTTCCTGGGCGAAGTCGTAGTACTGCTCGACCAGCAGGATCGCCATGTCCGAGCGGTCGGCCAGGGTGCGGATCACGCGCCCGATGTCCTTGATGATGCTCGGCTGGATGCCCTCGGTGGGCTCGTCCAGGATCAGCAGCCGCGGCCGCGCGGCCAGAGCCCGGGCGATCGCCAGCTGCTGCTGCTGGCCCCCCGAGAGATCGCCGCCGCGGCGCCGCAGCATCTGGGCCAGTACGGGAAACAGCTCGAACAGCTCGGGCGGCACCTTCTCGCGTGGCGCCCTGGAAGCCAGTCCCATGCACAGGTTCTCCTCCACGGTGAGCCGGCCGAAGATCTCGCGGCCCTGCGGCACGTAGCCGATGCCGGCGCGAGCGCGCGCGAACGGCGTTGCCTGCTGGATCGGCCGGCCCTCGAACTCGATCGTGCCGCCTCGGATCGGCACCAGCCCCATGAGCGCCTTCAGCAGCGTGGTCTTGCCCACGCCGTTGCGCCCCAGCAGGACGGTGACCTTTCCCGGCCGCGCCCGCAGGCTGACGCCCCGCAGGATGTGCGAGCCGCCGTAGTACTGGTGGATGTCCTTGACGTTCAGCATGCCGCCCGTTCCTCAACGTCCGAGATACACCTCGATCACCCGCTCGTCCGCCTGCACCTGCGCGAGCGTGCCCTGCGCCAGCACCGCCCCCTCCGACAGCACCGTGACGATCTCCGAGATGCTCGCCACGAAGCTCATGTCGTGCTCCACCACCACCAGCGAGTGGCGGCCCTTCAAGGCCAGGAACAGCTCCGCCGTGCGTGCCGTTTCCTCGTCGGTCATGCCCGCGACCGGCTCGTCGAGCAGCAGCAGCTTCGGGTCCTGCATCAGCAGCATGCCGATTTCCAGCCACTGCTTCTGCCCGTGGCTCAGGGTGCCGGCCAGCCGGTCGACGTGCCCGGCCAGGTGGATGGTGTGCAGCACTTGCGCGAGGCGATCGCCCTGCCCGGAGTCGATGCGGAAGAACATCGACGCGCGCACACCCTTGTCGGTCTTCAGGGCCAGCTCCAGGTTCTCGTACACGGTGAGCCCCTCGAACACCGTCGGCTTCTGGAACTTGCGGCCGATGCCCATCCGCGCGATCTCCGCTTCGCTGTGCCGCAGCAGGTCGATCGTGGCGCCGAAGAACACGCTGCCGGCGTCGGGCCGCGTCTTGCCCGTGATGATGTCCATCATCGTCGTCTTGCCGGCGCCGTTCGGGCCGATGATGCAGCGCAATTCGCCCGGGGCGATGTCCAGCGACAGCCTGTCGATGGCCTTGAAGCCGTCGAAGCTCACGCTGACGTCTTCCAGGTACAGGATGCGGCCGTGCGCGAGGTCGAGCTCGCTGGCGCGCACCGGCCGCCCGAACGCGGCTTCGCGGCCGCCGGACAGCGTGCGTCCCGTGGCTTCGCGGTCGCGGTACGCCGCGATGCGGCGGGCGCCGTCGTCCAGCAGATCCGGCGTCATGCGGACCGCCCGCGCAGGCTGCGCACCAGTCCCGCCACGCCGTTCGGCAGGAACAGCGTGACGCCGATGAACAGGGCGCCCAGGAAGTAGAGCCAGAACTCCGGGGCGGTCACTGTCAGCCAGCTCTTGGCGCCGTTGACCAGGAAGGCGCCGACGATGGGGCCGATCAGCGTGGCGCGGCCGCCGACGGCGGTCCAGACCGCGATCTCGATGGAGTTCGCCGGGCTCATCTCGCCGGGGTTGATGATGCCGACCTGCGGCACGTACAGCGCGCCGGCCACCCCGCACATCGCCGCCGAAACCGTCCAGATGGTGAGCTTGTAGCCCAGCGGCGAGTAGCCGCAGAACATGACCCGGCTCTCGGCGTCGCGCACCGCCTGCAGCACGCGCCCGAACTTGCTGGCCACCAGCCAGCGGGCGAACAGCAGGAAGGCCAGCAGCGTGGCGCCCGTCAGCACGAACAGGGCCATGCGCATCGAGGGCGTCGCGATCGGCAGGCCCAGGAGCCGCTTGAAGTCGGTGAAGCCGTTGTTGCCGCCGAAGCCGGTCTCGTTGCGGAAGAACAGCAGCATGGCGGCGAAGGTCAGCGCCTGCGTGATGATGGAGAAGTACACGCCCTTGATGCGCGAGCGGAACGCGAAGTAGCCGAACACGAACGCGACCGCGGCGGGCACGGCCACCACCAGGACCAGCGTCGCGGCGAAGCTGTCGCTGAAGGTCCAGTGCCAGGGCAGCGCCTTCCAGTCGAGGAAGACCATGAAGTCCGGCAGCTCGCTGCGGTAGTTGCCGTCGCGCCCGATCTGCCGCATCAGGTACATCCCCATGACGTAGCCGCCGAGCGCGAAGAACAGGCCGTGCCCGAGCGAGAGGATCCCGGTGTAGCCCCAGATCAGGTCCATCGCCAGTGCGCAGATCGCGTAGCACATGATCTTGCCCAGCAGCGAGACGGCGTAGTCGCTCAGGTGGAAGACGCTGCCGGGCGGCACCGCCAGATTGAGCAGCGGCGCGACGACGCAGACCGCCAGCACCGCGATCACGAAGGCGCTCCACGCGGCGCGGCCGAACACCGGCGCGGCGGCCGGCAGCGCCACCGGCAGCAGCGAAGGCGGGAGTTCGCGCTTCATCGAGCGGCTGCCGCGGGGGCGTGGCACCAGGACCGCATCACGCCTCCGCACTGCGCCCCTTCATCGCGAAGATGCCCTGCGGCCGCTTCTGGATGAAGAAGATGATGAACACCAGCACGGCGATCTTCGCCAGCACCGCCCCGACCCAGCCCTCGAGCAGCTTGTTCAGCACGCCGAGTCCCAGCGCCGCATAGACGGTGCCCGCCAACTGGCCCACCCCGCCGAGCACGACCACCATGAAGGAATCGACGATGTAGGCCTGCCCCAGGTCGGGACCGACGTTGCCCACCTGGCTGAGCGCGCAGCCGGCCAGCCCCGCGATGCCGGAGCCGAGCGCGAAGGCATAGGTATCGATGCGGGCGGTGTTCACGCCCATGCACGAGGCGATGGGGCGGTTCTGCGTCACGCCGCGCACGAACAGGCCCAGCCGGGTGCATCCGATCAGCAGCGCGACCGCCACCAGCACGGCGGCGGCGAAGCCGACGATCACGATGCGGTTCCACGGCAGTTGCAGGCTGCCCAGCACCACGATGCCCCCGCTCATCCAGCCGGGGTTCTCCACGCCGACATTCTGAGCGCCGAAGATCGAGCGCACCAGTTGCATCAGCATCAGGCTGATGCCCCAGGTCGCCAGCAGCGTCTCCAGCGGGCGCCCGTAGAGGAAGCGGATCACGCCGCGCTCCAGTGCGGCGCCCACCAGCGCCGCGGCGCCGAACGACACCGGCACGGCCGCCAGCAGGTACCAGTCGAACACGCCGGCCGGCAGGTGCCGCTGGAACAGCCCCTGCACCACATAGGTGGCATAGGCGCCGATCATCATCAGTTCGCCGTGCGCCATGTTGATCACGCCCATCAGGCCGTAGGTGATCGCGAGGCCCAGGGCGACCAGCAGCAGGATCGACCCCAGACTGAGGCCGGAAAACAGCGCGCCGAGCCGCTCGTTCCACGCCAGCGCGCCGTCGACCGAACGCAGGGCCGTCTCCAGGGCCGCCTTCACGTCCGGCTCCGGCTCGGCCCGCAGGCGCTCCAGCAGCAGGGTGCGGGTGGCCGGGCTGTTGTCGCCGCCCAGCGCCTTCGCCGCCGCGATGCGCCGCGCCTTGTCGCTGCTGGCCAGGAGCACGGCCGCACGCGCCAGCGCCAGCGCCTGCCTGACCCGCGCGCTGGATTCGGCCGCATAGGCCTTTTCGATCAGCGGCAACCGCGCCTCGTCGGCGCCTTCGCGCAGCACCTTGGCGGCCTGCGCGCGCCGCCCTTCGTCGGGAGAGAACAGCTGCAGGGTCGCGATGGCGTTTTCCAGCTCGCCGCGCATGCGGTTGTTGCTGACCACATCCTCGGCATCGGCCGGCAGCACCGCGGCGGCGCCGCTGACCGGATCCAGGGTCTTGCCGTCGCGCACCACGAACACGCGCTCGCCGGCGATCTTCACCGCGTCGTCGGCCAGTGCCTGCAGAAAGGCCACCGTCTTCTCGTCGGCCGCCGCGATGGCGCCGTTCAGCGCCTCGATGCGCGCGTCGGTCTCGCCGACGGCGATCGCCCGCGCCTGGGCCGCCGTCAGGGCATGAGCGCCGCCGGCCAGCAGGATCAACAGGGGGAGAAGGACGATCTTGTTCAACATGAGGCAACCCGGAAAGCGGACACGGGCCTCCATGCCCGCGCTGCAGGACTCGGCCACTGTCCTCGTCGTCCCCCTGGCGACGGGACGACGAGGACGGCGGGTGCGACCCGCCATCGCAGCGGCGCCGGACCGGCGCCGCCCGCTCACTTCTTCGCGGGTTCGTCGGGCTTCTTGTCGTTGCCTTCGATGTAGGGGCTCCAGGGCTTGGCCTTGACCGGGCCGGGCGTCTTCCAGACCACGTTGAACTGGCCGTCGGCCTTCACCTCGCCGATGAACACCGACTTGTGCAGGTGGTGGTTCTTCTCGTCCATCTTGGAGACGATGCCGCTGGGCGCCTTGAAGGTCTGGCCGGCCATGGCGGCGATCACCTTGTCGACGTCGGTCGTCCTGGCCTTCTCGACCGCCTGCTTCCACATGTTGATGCCGATGTAGGTGGCTTCCATCGGATCGTTGGTCAGCGGCTTGTCCTTGTGGCCGGCGATGCCCTTGGCCTTGGCGTAGGTCGCCCACTTCCTGGCGAACTCGTCGTTGGCGGGGTTCTTGATCGACTGGAAGTAGTTCCACGCCGCCAGGTGTCCCACCAGCGGCTTGGTGTCGACGCCGCGCAGTTCCTCCTCGCCGACGGAGAAGGCGACCACCGGCACGTCCTTCGCCTTCAGGCCCGCGTTGCCCAGTTCCTTGTAGAACGGCACGTTCGAATCGCCGTTGATCGTCGACACCACGGCCGTCCTGCCGCCGGCCGAGAACTTCTTGATGTCGGCGACGATGGTCTGGTAGTCGCTGTGGCCGAACGGCGTGTACTTCTCGTCGATGTCGCCGTCCTTCACGCCCTTGCTCTTGAGGTAGGCGCGCAGGATCTTGTTGGTGGTGCGGGGATACACGTAGTCAGTCCCGAGCAGCACCCAGCGCTTGGCGCCGCCGCCGTCCTTGCTCATCAGGTAGTCGACGGCGGGGATCGCCTGCTGGTTGGGCGCGGCGCCGGTATAGAACACGTTCTTGGACAGCTCCTCGCCCTCGTACTGCACCGGATAGAACAACAGGCCGTTGAGTTCCTCGACCACCGGCAGCACCGATTTGCGCGACACCGAGGTCCAGCAGCCGAAGATCACGGCCACCTTGTCCTGCGTCAGGAGCTGGCGCGTCTTCTCGGCGAACAGCGGCCAGTTGGAAGCGGGATCGACGACGACGGGCTCGAGCTTGCGGCCCAGCACGCCGCCCTTGGCGTTGATCTCGTCGATCGCCATCAGCACGGTGTCCTTGAGCACCGTCTCGGAGATGGCCATCGTGCCCGACAGGCTGTGCAGGACCCCGACCTTGATCGTGTCCTTGCTCTGGGCCAGCGCGCTGCCGGCGATGCCAAGGCCCAGGGCGATGGAGGCGGTGAGGAGTCTGAGATTCCCTCGACGATTCATGGTGGCTTGCTCCGATGACAAGGTGGCGGCCCCACATGGGGTCGCGGACCATCACGCAAAGGATGTGCCAGCGCCGGCCGGGTGCGGACATCCCCTTCACGGATCATCCACGCACGGTTTCGGGGTGCGCGCGATCCAAGGCGGGGCTGCCGGCACCAAAATGCGCGGCGCGCGACGGCACAAAGGCGTGCATGGGCTCCACAATGGGTGGCATGTGACTTGCGAGACCTGACTCATGCAGGAGCGGACACCATGGAACTGACGCCTCGTGAGCGCGACAAGCTGCTGGTCTTCACCGCGGCGCTGCTCGCAGAACGCCGCAAGGCCCGTGGCCTGAAGCTGAACTACCCGGAAGCCGTGGCGCTCATTTCGGCCGCGGTGATGGAAGGCGCGCGCGACGGCAGGACGGTGGCCCAGTTGATGAGCGAAGGGCGGCACGTGCTCACGCGCGCCGATGTCATGGACGGCGTCGCCGAGATGATCCCGGACATCCAGGTGGAAGCCACGTTTCCCGACGGTACCAAGCTTGTCACGGTCCACCAGCCGCTTGGCTGATTCCATGTCCCGCCACCAGACCAAGGAGAGCACCATGCGCCATTACCTCGTACGCGTCGCCGCCGCCGCAACACTGCTGCCGCTTGCCGGCAGCGCCCTTGCCCACGACGGGCACGCCCTCACGGCCAGCCACTGGCACTCCAGCGACGTTTGGGGCTTCGTCGTGGTGCTCGCCGGCGCGGCACTGGCCGCGTGGCTCGGGCGCGGCGGCCGGTGAGCGCCGTGCTGCCCGGCGAGTTGCTGGTCGAGGACGGCGACCACCTGCTGAACCCGGGGCGGCGCACGACAACGATCGTGGTGCGCAACGCCGCCGACCGCCCGGTGCAGGTGGGCTCGCACTACCACTTCGCCGAAACCAACGGCGCCTTGCAGTTCGATCGCGACGCCGCGCGCGGCATGCGGCTGAACATTCCCTCGGGCACGGCCGTGCGGTTCGAGCCGGGCCAGCAGCGCACCGTGGAACTGGTCGACCTGGCCGGCGAGCGCGCGGTGTTCGGCTTTCGCGGCCTGGTGCAGGGCAAGCTCTGATGGCCACGATCGGCCGCCGCGCCTACGCGGAGATGTTCGGCCCGACCACCGGCGACCGCGTGCGCCTCGCGGACACCGAACTGGTGCTGCAGGTCGAGGACGACTACACGCTGCGCGCCGGCGGCTACGGCGAGGAAGTGAAGTTCGGCGGCGGCAAGACGATCCGCGACGGCATGGCGCAGAGCCAGCGCTCGCGCGCCGAGGGCGCGATGGACTGCGTGCTGACCAACGCGCTCATCGTCGACCACTGGGGCATCGTCAAGGCCGACATCGGCATCCGGGACGGGCGCATCGCCGCGATCGGCAAGGCCGGTAATCCGGACACCCAGCCGGGCGTCGAGATCGTGATCGGCCCCGGCACCGAGATCATCGCCTGCGAAGGCAGCGTCGTCACCGCGGGCGGAATCGACACCCACATCCACTTCATCTGCCCGCAGCAGATCGAGGAGGCGCTGGCCTCCGGCATCACCACCATGTTCGGCGGCGGCACCGGCCCCGCGACCGGCACGTTCGCCACGACCTGCACGCCCGGCCCCTGGAACATCGAGCGCATGCTGCAGGCAGCGGACGCCTTCCCGATGAACCTGGGCTTCCTCGGAAAGGGCAACGCCAGCCTCCCCGGCGCGCTGCGCGAGCAGGTGGCCGCGGGCGCCATCGGCCTGAAGCTGCACGAGGACTGGGGCACCACGCCGGCGGCGATCAGCAACTGCCTCGACGTCGCCGAGGAGACGGACACCCAGGTGGCGATCCACAGCGACACGCTCAACGAATCGGGCTTCGTCGAGAACACCATTGCGGCGACCAAGGGCCGCGGCATCTGCGCCTTCCACACCGAAGGCGCCGGCGGCGGCCACGCGCCCGACATCCTGCGGGTGGTGGGCGAGGCGAACTTCCTGCCGTCGTCGACCAATCCCACCATGCCGTACACGGTGAACACGCTCGACGAGCACGTCGACATGCTCATGGTCTGCCACCACCTGGACCCGGCCATCGCCGAGGACCTGGCCTTCGCCGAGAGCCGCATCCGCAAGGAGACGATCGCGGCCGAGGACGTGCTGCACGACCTCGGCGCGATCAGCATGTTCACCAGCGACTCGCAGGCGATGGGCCGGGTCGGCGAAGTGATCCTGCGCTGCTGGCAGACCGCGCACAAGATGAAGCTGCAGCGCGGCCAGCTGCCGGGCGACCCTTCGACAGGCTCAGGGCGATCGGAATCGGACAATTTCCGCATCAAGCGGTATGTGGCCAAGTACACCATCAACCCGGCCATCGCGCACGGGATCAGCCACGAAGTGGGCAGCATCGAGCCGGGGAAATGGGCCGACCTCGTGGTCTGGAAGCCGGCGTTCTTCGGCGTCAAGCCGGCCCTGATCCTGAAGGGCGGCTTCATCGCCATGGCGGCGATGGGAGATCCGAACGCGTCGATCCCGACCCCGCAACCGGTGCACTACCGGCCCATGTTCGGCAGTTTCGGCACGGCGGTGGCCCGCGGCTCGCTGACCTTCCTGTCGCAGTCGGCGCTGGCCGCCGGCGTGCCCGATCGCTACGGGCTGGCCAAGAACGTGAGCGCGGTGAAGAACATCCGGCAGGTGCGCAAGCGCGACCTGGTCCACAACAATGCGCTGCCGGTCATGGAAATCGACCCGCAGACCTACGCCGTCCGCGCCGACGGCCAGCTGCTCACGTGCGAGCCGGCCTCGGTGCTGCCGATGGCGCAACGCTACTTCCTGTTCTGACCATGCTGCCTGCCGCCAAGCTCCTGCGTGCCGGCGCGGGCCTCGCCCGGGCGCTGGTGGAGCGCGCGGCGGCGGTGACGCTGGACTGGGACGTTCGCCAGAAGAGCCGCTTCGACTGCACCGACTCGCGCGGCCGGCACCTCGGCGTGTTCCTGCCACGCGGCACGGTCCTGCGGGGCGGCGACGTGCTGGTGGCGCAGGACGGGTCCCTGATCCGGGTGATCGCCGCAGCGCAGCCCGTGCTGGTGATCACGCCGTGCCGCGAGCACGCAACGGCCTGCGACCTGACCCGCGCGGCGTACCACCTGGGCAACCGCCACGTGGCGCTGGAGCTCGCGCCGGACCACCTGAAGATCGAACCCGACCACGTGCTGGCCGCCATGGTCCGGGCGATGGGCCTGGACGTGAGCGAGCAGCTGGCCGCCTTCGAGCCCGAGGCCGGGGCCTATGGGGCGCACGGCCACGCCGGCGGTCACCATCATGGCGGCCCTCACGGGCACGAGCACCATGGCGGCCACTGAAGCGTCCCTATTGGCCCTGCTGTGGATCGCCTCGCCGGCGCTCCCGATCGGCAGCTTCTCCTATTCGGAGGGGCTCGAAGCCGCGGTGGACGCCGGGCTGGTGCGCACCGAGGCGCAGGCCGCCGACTGGCTCGCCGCGCAACTGGACCTGAGTCTCGCGCGATCCGAGCTGCCGGTGACCGCCGCCGCCCTGGCGGCCTGGCGAGCGGACGACCTCGAGCGGGTGGACGAACTGGACGCCTGGGTGCGGCGCACGCGGGAGACCGGGGAGTTGCGCCAGCAGAGCGAGCAGATGGGCCGCTCGCTCGTGCAATGGCTGAAGTCGGTCCAGCCCGAAGCCGCCGCGCGCGCGCACCGTCCCCTGACCTACCCGGTCGCCTGGGCGCTCGCCGTCGCCGGCTCCGGCGCCACCGTCCGCGACGCCTTGCTCGCCTGCGCCTTCGGCTGGGCGGAGAACATGATGCAGGCCGCTGTCAAGGCGGTGCCGCTCGGCCAGAGCGCGGGCCAGCGCATCCTCGCCCGCCTGGCGGCCCGGATCCCGGCGGCGGTCGACCACGCGCTCGGTGTCGACGACGAGGGCCGCCAGGCCTTCGCCCCGATGCTGGCCATCCTCTCGGCCCGCCACGAAGTCCAGTACTCACGATTGTTCCGCTCATGAACCTGCACCAGATTCCCGGTCGCACCCGGCCGCTGCCGCCCCTGCGGGTCGGGATCGGCGGCCCCGTCGGCTCCGGCAAGACGACCTTGCTCGAGATGCTGTGCAAGGCGATGCGCGAGCACTACGACCTGGTGGCGATCACCAACGACATCTACACCAAGGAAGACCAGCGCCTGCTCACCGTCAGCGGCGCGCTGCCGGCCGAGCGCATCATGGGCGTGGAGACCGGCGGCTGTCCGCATACCGCCATCCGCGAAGACGCCTCGATCAATCTCGAGGCCATCGACCGGATGCTCGAGGCGTTCCCGGATGCCGACATCGTGTTCGTCGAGAGCGGCGGCGACAACCTGGCCGCGACCTTCAGCCCCGAGCTGAGCGACCTGACGATCTACGTGATCGACGTCGCCGCCGGCGAGAAGATTCCGCGCAAGGGCGGCCCCGGCATCACCAAGAGCGACCTGTTCGTGATCAACAAGACCGACCTCGCGCCGCACGTCGGGGCCGACCTCGGGGTGATGGAGTCCGACACGCGGCGCATGCGCGGCGAGCGCCCGTTCGTGATGACCAACCTGAAGACGCTCGAGGGCCTGGCCGACGTGGTGCGGTTCATCGAGCACAAGGGGATGTTGCGCTGACACCGCGGCACCCGCGCGTTCCGACGGCGAGCCGCGGGCGGCCAAGCTGACAACCAGCTGAATGCGCGGCGGCCGGCGCGCGGGCGGCCTCCACATTTGACCTAGCGCATGTTTTTCGAGGGTCGGTCTTCTAGGCTCCAGTTGAATCCTTCACGACTGGAGCCTGCCTATGAGCACCTCGTCACTGCCGCTGCCCGCCCAAGGGGCTGGTCGTTCATCGTCTCGCGGCCTGATCAAGCCCGCCGGGCTGGCCGGCGCCGTGCTGGCCCTGCTGCTGATCGTGATGATGCCCACGCCGCAGGGCCTGCCCTTCGCCGGGCAGGTCATGCTGGGCATCCTGGCGTTCGCGGTGATCGTCTGGATGACCGAGGCGCTCGATTACGCCGTCAGCTCGGTGGTGATCGGCGCCCTCATGGTGTTCATGCTCGCCTTCGCCCCGGATATCGCGAAGCCGGCCAAGGACATGGGCACCAGCGCGGCGCTCTCACTGGCCCTGTCGGGCTTCGCGAGCAGCGCCGTGGCGCTGGTCGCCGCCGCCTGCTTCATCGCCGCCGCCATGACCGCCACCGGGCTGGACCGCCGGATCGCGCTGGTCGTGCTGTCGAAGGTCGACGCCCGGGCGCGGACCAACCACATCGTCATCGGCGCGATGATCGTCGGGTTCCTGCTGTCGTTCGTCGTGCCCAGCACGACGGCGCGCGTGGCGTGCCTGATGCCGATCATGATGGGCTTCATCCTGGCCTTCAAGGTCGACAAGCGCAGCCGCTTCGCCGGGCTGCTGGTGATGACGGCCGCGCAGACCGCGAGCGTGTGGAACATCGGCATCAAGACGGCCGCGGCGCAGAACATGGTGGCCATCGGCTTCGTCGAAAAACAGTTCGGCACCACCATCACCTGGACCGAATGGTTCGTGGCCGGCGCGCCGTTCTCGGCGGCGCTGACGATCGTCCTCTACTTCATCATGACGCGCATGATGCGGCCCGAAATGGAGGAGATCGCCGGCGGCCAGGCCACCATCCGCGAGCAGCTCGCCGCGATCGGGCCCATGACCGTGCGCGAGTGGAAACTGCTGCTGCTGGTGCTGGCGCTGCTGGGCTTCTGGTCGACGGAGAAAGTGCTGCACAACTTCGACACCTCGTCGACGACCATCGCCGCGATCGCGCTCATGCTGCTGCCCGGCATCGGCGTGATGGACTGGAAGGAATCCCAGCGCGGCTTCCCCTGGGGCACCGTCATCCTGTTCGCCATCGGGATCAGCGTCGGCACCGCCGTGCTGCGCACCAATGCCGCCGCGTGGCTGGCCAACCTGATCGTGACGAACCTCGGATTGCAGCAGGCCAGCGCGTTCGCGATCCTGATGCTGCTGTCGCTGTTCCTCATCGTCATCCACCTCGGCTTCGCCAGCGCCACCGCCCTGGCGTCCACGATGATCCCGATCGTGATCAGCGTCCTGGGCACGGTGCAGACGCCCGGCCTCAACGTGGTCGGCATGACCATGCTGCTGCAGTTCGTGGTGAGCTTCGGCTTCATCCTGCCGGTGAACGCGCCGCAGAACATGATCGCCTACGGCACCGACACCTTCGAGGCGCGCGACTTCGTGCGCACCGGGCTGGTGATCACCGCCGCCGCCATGACGCTGCTGGTCGTGTTCGCCCTCACCTACTGGCCGTGGATGGGGTACATGACCGTCGCACGCTGAGCCGGCGCGCGACGATCGCGCCCGGCACCGCCGCCTCCCGGCACGCCGCCGGGGCCGGCGCCCTCACTGGTCGACCACGAACCCGTCGAAGTGCGGCCGCATCGAGATCGGCCTGACCAGCGGCGGCCGGATCTTCTGCGCGTCGGGCAGCAGGTTCATGCCCAGGCCCGGGCCGGAAGGGATGTCGACGAAGCCGTTGTCCGGCAGCGGCACCTTGTCGACCACGTCGCTGCCAAGGTGCTCGGGCCGGGATTCGAAGATGCCGGCCTCGAAGCCCGTCGCGTACTCCTGGATCGCGAAGTTGGGGATCGCGGCGGCCAGTTGCAGGCAGGCGGCCAGGCCGATCGGCGACAGCGGGTTGTGCGGCACCACCTGCACGTGGTGCGCCTCGGCGATCGCCGCCACCTTCTTGGCGCCGGTGATGCCGCCGCACAGGCACAGGTCGACCCGCGCGTATTCGACGCCGCCGCGCGCCATCAGGGTCTGGAACTCGTAGATGTTGGCGAAGCGCTCGCCGGTGGCGATCGGGATGCCGATCTTCTCGGCCACCCGCGCCATCCCGTCCGGGCCCTCGGGGCGGATCGGATCCTCGATGAACATCGGGTGCGTGTCCTCGATGCCGCGGGCGAACACGATCGCCTCGGCCGGCGTGAGCCGGCGGTGGATCTCGATCAGCAGGTCGACCCGGTCGCCGACCACCTCGCGCATGCGGCGCGTGTTGTCGATCGCGTCGCGCATCTTCTTGATGTGCGTCTTGTGGTAGACCTTGTCGTTGCCCTCGTCCAGGAACGGGTTCAGGTGGCCGAAGGCGTCGAAGCCGGCCTCCATCTTGGCCTGGCATTCCACCAGCATCTTCTCGATGCTGTGCTCGTAGATGTGGCCGTAGATGCGGGCCTTGGTCCGCGCCGCGCCGCCCAGCAGCTCGTAGACCGGCACGTTCAGGGCCTTGCCCTTGATGTCCCACAGCGCGATGTCGATCGCCGAGATCGCGGCGTTCTCCGCCAGCCCGGTGAAGTAGCTGAAGCGGTGCATCACGTTCCAGTGGTGCTCGATGGCGAAGGCGTCCTTGCCTTCCAGGTATTCGGCGAAGCGGCGGATGCAGGCGCCCGCGGCCTCGATGTGGCCCCAGGTCCCCGCCTCGCCGTAGCCGACGATGCCTTCGTCGGTGGTCACGCGGGCGTACATGAACTGCCCCACGTGCAGGGGCTCGATTTTCGTGATCTTCATTTGCTCTTTCGCGAAGCCGCAGGCTTCAGTCCACCTTGATCTGGGCCTTGTGGATCAGCGCGGCCCAGCGCTGCGCTTCGGTGTCGATGTGGCGGCCGGCCTCGGCCGGCGTCATGGACACGGGCTCGGCCCCGGCGGCCAGCAGCTTCTCGCGCACGTCGGGACGCTTGATCATCTTCTGCACCTCGGCGTTCAGGTAGCCGATGACCTCGGGCGAGGTGCCCTTGGGCGCGGCCAGCCCGAACCAGTTGGCGATGCGGAATTCGGGAAAGCCCGCCTCGGCCGCGGTCGGCACGTTCGGCAGCGAGGACAGCCGCTTGGTATGCGCCACGGCCAGCGGCCGCATGCGGCCCGACGCCATTTGCGCAGCGACGGTGGGCGCGGCCGTGATCAGCACTTCCACCTGGCCGCCCAGCAGGTCCTGCACCGCCGGGCCGGACCCCTTGTACGCGATGTGCGTCATCTCGATGCCGGCCACGCTCTTGAGCAGCTCGCCCGCGATATGCGGGCCGCTGCCGGCGCCGCCCGAGGCGAAGTTCAGCTTGCCCGGCTGCGCCTTGGCCAGCGCCACCAGTTCGCGCAGGTTCTTCGCCGGCACGTTGGAATTGACCACCAGCACGTAGGGCGCCTCGGCGAAGACCGTGACCGGCGCCAGGTCCTTGATCGGGTCGAACGACAGCTTCGGGAAGAGCGACGGCACGATGGTCTGCGTCATCTCGTTGGCCAGCAGCGTGTAGCCGTCGGCCGGCGCCTTGGCCACGTGGCCGGTCGCGATGGTGGTGCTGCCGCCGCCCTTGTTCTCGACGATGAAGGTCTTGCCGGTGGCGCCGCTCAGGGACTGTGCCGCCATGCGGGCCACGATGTCGGTGGTGCCGCCCGGCGCGTAACCGACCACCAGCGTGACCGGCTTGGACGGATAGCCCTGGGCATTTCCCAGGAGCGGCAGCGCGGCCAGGCCGACCATGAGGCAGCGGCGCGACAGGGAAAGCAGCGAATGGTTCACTTGTGTCTCCTCGGTAGGCGGCCGCCGGGTCGGGCAGCCGGTCGCCAGGACTGTACGGCCGCATTCAGCTGAATAATTGCGGTCGTCCTGACAGCATTCTTCAACTGGATTTCACAATGACGACGATCGCCAACGCCTCGGCCGAGATGGCTTTCTTCCATGTCCTGATTCGCTGCGGGAGCCTGTCCGCCGCGGCGCGCGAACTGGGTCTGACCACGCCGGCCGTGAGCCGGCGGCTCGCGCTGCTCGAGGCCCGGCTGGGCGTGCAGCTGCTGAATCGCACCACGCGGCGCATCGGCCTCACGCCCGAGGGCGAGGAGTACCTGACCGAGGGCCGGCGGATCCTGGCCGACATCGACGACCTGGAGCAGCAACTGAGCCGCTCCACCGCGCAGCCGCGCGGCCTGCTGCGGGTCAACGCCACGCTCGGATTCGGGCGCAGCCACGTGGCGCCGGTGATCTCGAGGTTCTGCAAGGCCTACCCGGGGGTGCAGGTGCAGTTCCACCTGTCGGTCACGCCGCCGCCGCTGTCGGAGGACGAGTTCGACGTGTGCGTGCGCTTCGGCGAGCCGCCCGACGCGCGCATCATCGCCCGCAAGGTGGCCGCCAACCGGCGCCTGCTGTGCGCCGCGCCCGCCTACCTGGCGCGCCACGGCACGCCGCGCACGCCCGGGGAACTGGCTCGCCACAACTGCATCAGCATCCACCACGGCCACGAGGCCTACGGCCTGTGGCGCCTGAGCTCGGGACGGCGCAGCGAGGCGGTGAAGGTCACCGGCTCGCTCAGCACCAACGACGGCGACATCGCCGTGGCCTGGGCCCTGGACGGCCACGGCATCCTGATGCGCGCCGAATGGGACATCGCCAAGTACCTGCGCAGCGGCCGCCTGCGCCAGGTGCTGGAGCAGTACGCGACGCCGCCGGCGGACATCTACGCGGTCTATCCCCAGCGGCACCAGAAGTCGCGGCGCGTCACCGCCTTCGTGGACATGCTGTGCACGTCGCTGGATTCCACGGCGCGGCGGATCGCGGGCGGGGCGTGAATCGCGTCCGCCCGCCGGCATCACCCTCTCCGAACCCTGCGAACACGATGCAACTGCTCACCGTCGGCCAGCTGGCCCGCCAGGCGAAGATGTCGCGCACGGCGCTCCTGTACTACGAGGGACTCGGCCTGCTGCGGCCGGCCGCGCGCAGCGAGGCCGGCTACCGCCTGTACGGGCCGGCCGAGGCCGAGCGCCTGCGGGCGATCCGGCTCTACCGCGAGGCCGGGGTGCCGCTCCATGCCATCGCGCAGCTCCTCGCACCGCAGCAGCGGGAGCCGGCCGCGCTGCTCGAGCAGCGGCTGGTCGAGCTCGACCGCCAGGCCCAGCTGCTGCGGCAGCAGCAGCGCCTGCTGGCCCGGCTGCTGGCGCACCCCGAAACGATGCGGCTCGGCGGACTGCGCACCAAGGCGCGCTGGGTGGCGATGCTGCGCGGCGCCGGCTTCAGCGATGCGGACATGGACGAGTGGCACCGCGGCTTCGAAGCCGATGCGCCCGACGCGCACCGGCGCTTTCTCGCCGCGCTGGGCCTGCCGGCGGGCGAGATCGCCGGGATCCGGGCCCGGTCGCGCCGGGGGCCGCGTGCCGCGGCGCCCGGGGCTTGACCTGTCTATCGCTGACGGCTCCAGCATCGCGTCCCATCCACTCCGGCCGCGAGGCCCAGGAACAGCCATGAACATCGCTTCCCCCCGGCGCGTCAGCCACAGCCACGTACAGCGCCTCGTCGCCGCGCCCGATCGCGTCTTTCCCCTCATGTGCCCCGTGCGCGAAGCCGACTGGCTCGACGGCTGGGACCCGTCCCGGGTGGCCAGCCGATCCGGCGTGGCCGAACCCGACTGCGTGTTCGTCACGGCCAGCGGCGCGCACGAGGCGATCTGGTACATCACGCAGCACCGGCCCGAAGCGGGCTTCGTCGAGATGCTCAAGGTGACGCCGCAGGTGACCGCCTGCCGGCTCACCATCCAGCTGCGGGCCGCGGCCCACGGGACCGACGCCGAGATCGCTTACACCCACACCAGCCTCGGGCCCGAGGGCGACGATTTCGTCGAGGCCTTCACGTCCGCGGCCTGGCTCGAATTCATGGGCAATTGGGAACGGCGGCTGAATCACTACCTGCGGCACGGAACGGCGCTGCGCGAGGTGGCGCGGTGAGCCGCGGCCGGTGTCGCAGCGACGGCGTCAGGTCGCGAACCCCGCGCCGTTGTTCTCGACGGCGTACACCAATTCACCTCGGGCGTCGTCCAGGGCCAGACATCACCGCCCGTACACCCGCTTGACGGATTCGCCAGCGTCCGGCGCATGGACCCGCAGGTCCGGGCTCGGCAGGATGCCGCGTTGGTGGCCTACGGAAATGCCCACGAAAGCTAGACCACCAGGGGTGGTGCCAGGACACGTATGCGCGACGCCACATGCCGCGCCGCGCGCGACAGCGGACGCTGCGTCGTGAGCGCCAGCACGATGGTGCGCCGGATGCCAGGCTTGACCACCCGCGCGGCCGCAAGCGAGCCGCGCGCAAGCTCTTCCTGCACAGCCATCAGCGGCAGCAGCGTGCAGGCGTGGCCGCTGCGGGCCACGTCCTTCATGCCGCCGGAGCTGTCGACCGACATCACGACGTCCAGCCGAACGCCTTGGCGCCGTGCAAGCTGGTCGAGCATGACCCGCAGGCCGTTCGGCACGGCGGGCAGCACCAGTGGCACGCCGGCCAGGGACTTGAACGCCAACGTGCCATCACTCAGCAGCGCACTGCCCGGCCTGCCGACAAGCCAGGTTTCCGCCGCCCCGAGCACCTCCTCGGCACGCGCCGCGGAAGGCCCGTAGCGGTTGATGACCGCGATGTCCAGGCGGCCGTTGGCCATCTGCTCGTCGAGGTTGCCGCTGAAGCCCTCCGTCACGTGCAGACTCACGCCGGGTGCATCGGCGCGCAGGTCCGCGAAGAGCAGGGGCAGCAGTTGCGGCGACAGCGAGGGCAGTACGCCGACGTGCACGGTCCCGGTCGGCACGCCGGCCGACTCGTGCGCGACCTCGCCCAGGCGTTCCACCCGCTCCAGCGCGGTACGCACCTCCGGCAGCATGCGCCGCCCGAAGTCCGACAGCGCCATGCCGCGGCCGGTGCGCTCGAACAGGCGGTCGCCCCAGTCGCCTTCCAGCGCCGCGATGTGCCGGCTGATCAGCGACTCGGCCAGGTCCGTCGCCGCCGCCGCCCTCGCCAGCGATCCGTGCTCCGCCACGTGGACGAAGGACTGCAGCTGCTTGAGGTTCATGCCTTCACTTTAATGCAATTCTGGATTGCGCGTCCCCGCCTTTCTCGCAAGTCTCCGCAGTCCTAAGCTGCGGCCATTCCAACGAGGAGACACCCCATGCGCATCCCCCGGCTGCTGGCCGCGCTCACCGCCTCCCTGGCGCTTGCCACACCCTTGGCCCAGGCCCAGGCACCCGCCTGGCCGCGCCAGCCCGTCACCCTGGTGGTCCCCTTTCCTGCGGGCGGCCCCACCGACGCCATGGCCCGCGCGCTCGCCCAGAAGCTCGGCGAGCGCATCGGCCAGACCGTGATCGTCGAAAACAAGGGCGGGGCCGGCGGGACCATCGCGGCTGAGCTGGTCGCGCGGGCCGCGCCGGACGGGTACACCCTGTTCTTCGGCACCACCGGCACGCTGGCGATCAACCCGAGCCTGTACGCCAAGCTGCGCTACGACCCGGTCAAGGACTTCGCCCCGGTCAGCCTGATGGCCACCACGATGAACGTGCTGGTGGTCAACCCCGACGTGCCGGCCAAGAACCTGTCCGACCTGGTCAAGCTGGCCAAGGCGAAGCCCGGCACCATCACCTACGGTTCCGCCGGCAACGGCAGCTCCAATCACCTGTCGGGCGAACTGTTGCGCAGCACCGCCGGCGTGCAGGTCAACCACATCCCCTACAAGGGCAGCGCCCCCGCGCTGGTGGACCTGCTGGGCGGCCGCATCACGATGATGTTCGACACCATCGCGCAGCAGACGCAGAACGTCGCCGCCGGCAAGGTGCGCGCGCTCGCGGTGACCGGCCCCCGGCGCTCGCCCCTGCTGCCCGACGTGCCCACGGCGCAGGAAGCCGGCCTGAAGGACTTCGACGTGACCATCTGGTACGGCGTGCTGGCTCCGGCGGGCACACCCGCGCCGGTGGTCGAGCGGCTCAGCCGCGAGATCGGCACCGTGATGGCGAGCGAGGACATGAAAAAGCGCATGCAGGCCGACGGCGCCGAGGCGCGGCCCACCACGCCCGCCGAGTTCGCGGCGCTGATCAGGCACGACATGACCAAGTGGGGACCCGTCGTGAAGGCTTCCGGCGCCACGCTCGACTGAGGATCGCCCGTGACGAAGATCGATCCACGGCTCGCCACGATGTTCCGGCCGCGCAGCGTTGCCGTGGTCGGCGCCACCGACGACCGCAATCGCGTGGGCGGCCGGCCGCTGCACTACCTGCGCAGCTTCGGCTTCGCAGGCGCGGTCTACCCGGTCAACCCGAAGCGCGAGGTGGTCCAGGGCTACCGCGCCTATGCCTCGCTGACGGACCTGCCCGAGGCCCCGGACGTGGCCGTGCTCTCGGTCGCGGGCGACCATGTGCAGGGCGTGCTGCGCCAGTGCGCCGAGCGCGGCGTGCACAGCGCGGTCGTGATGAGCTCCGGCTTCGGCGAAACTGGCGCCGCCGGTATGGAGCGCCAGGCGCATCTGGTGGCCGAGGCGCGGGCCCTGGGCGTGCGGCTGGTCGGACCCAACGCTCAAGGCCTGGCCAACTTCCAGACCGGCGCCGTGCTGAACTTCAGCACCATGTTCATGGAAGTGCCGCCGCTGGATGGACCCGTGGCGGTCATCAGCCAGAGCGGCGCGGCCAGCGTGATGCCGTACGCGCTGCTGCGCGAACGCGGCATCGGCGTGCGCTACGTGGTGGCCAGCGGCAACGATGCCGACGCCTCGGTGTGCGAACTGGCGCTGGCCGCGGCCGCCGACCCGGAAATCCGGGTGCTGCTGCTGTACATCGAATCGCTGTCAGACACCGCGGCCCTGGAAGAAGCGGCGCGGCTGGCGCGCGCGCGCGGCGCCGCGGTGGTGGCGCTCAAGTCGGGCCGCAGCGCCGACGGCGCCAAGGCCGCGGCCTCGCACACCGGCGCCATGGTCAATGACGATGTCCTGGTCGACGCCTTCCTCGAGCGCCACGGCATCTGGCGCGCCGACGATGTGCATGGCCTGGTCAATGCGGTGGAACTCTATCTGGCCAGCGGCCTGCGTCCGGCGCAGCGGCTGGTGGTCATGAGCCACAGCGGTGCCGTGGGCGTGGTCTGCGCCGACACGGCGCAGCGCCTGGGCCTGCCGCTCGCACAGCTCGGTGACGGCACGGTGCAGGCGCTCGCGCGCATCATGCCGTCCTTCGCCACGGCGCAGAACCCGGTGGACCTGACGGCGTCCCTGCTGTCCGACGGCACGATGTTCGGGCGCACGCTGGAAGCGCTCGCTGCCGATCCCCAGGGCGACATGTTCCTGATCGGCGTGCCGGTGGCAGGCGAAGGCTATGACGTGCCGGGCATGGCCGCCGACGCGGCGCGCTTCCTGCAGCGCACCGGCAAGCCGCTGGCGGTGTCGGCGCCGCAGGCTTCGGTGCGCGCCGCGTTCCGCGCGGCCGGCGTGCCGGTGTTCGATCATGAGACCGACGCGCTCATGGCGCTGCGCCAGGTGACGCGCCACGCCGCGCTGGTGCGGTCAGCCCGCGCCCGCGACGAAAACGGCTGCACACGGCAGACGCAGTCGGCGCCCGCCGCGGCCGCCCAGGCGACGCGCACGCTCAGCGAGGCCGACAGCCTGGCCTTGCTGCGATCGGCCGGCGTGCCGGTGGTGCCGCACCGGCTGTGCGGCACCGCGCGCGAGGCACTGCAGGCATTTCGCGAGCTAGGCCCCGAGGTCGTGGTCAAGGCCTGCAGCGCCGCCATCCCGCACAAGTCGGAACATGGCCTGGTGTTCCTGGACTTGCGCAGCGAGGAAGACGTGCTGCGCTCCTACGAGGACTGCGTTGCCAGGGTCCGTGCCCTGGGTCAGCCGCTGGAGGGGGTGCTGGTGGCGCAGCGCGTGCGCGGGCAGCGCGAGTTCGCGCTCGGCGTGAAGCAGGACGGGCTGTTCGGCACCGCCGTGATGATCAGTGACGGCGGCAAGTACGTCGAGGCACTGAAGGACTTCGTGGTGCTGCTGCATCCCTTCGGCGAGCAGGACGTGCTGGACAAGCTCGGCGCGTTGCGCATCGCGCCGATCCTGGCCGGCGTGCGCGGTGAGCCGCCGCTGGACCTGCAGGCGGTCGCGCGCGCCGCCGTGGCGCTGGGACGCCTGGCCGCGGCGCGGGCGGACTGCATCGTCTCCATCGATCTCAATCCGCTGATCGTGGGCGCGGCGGGTGCCGGCGGCTGGGCGGTGGACGCGGTCATCGAAGAAAGGGCATCCCCGCATGACTGACAGCGACGCCGTCACCGTGGAGCACGACGGGCGCATCGCCATCGTGCGCTTCAACCGCCCCGCGGCGATGAATGCCGTGGACGAGAGCGTCCGCGCCGGCCTGGGCCGCGCGCTGCGCCAACTCGACGCCGGCGACGAAGCCGACGCCATCGTGCTGACCGGCAGCGGCGAACGCGCGTTCTGCGCCGGCCAGGACCTGGAGGAGTCGGCCGGCATCACGCCCGCGAACCTCGCCGCCTGGCTCAACCGCCAGCACGCGATGTACCAGACCGTGCGCGACGTCACCAAGCCGATCGTGGCGGCGCTCAACGGCACGGCCGTGGGCGCCGGCTTCCAGATGGCGCTGATGTGCGACCTGCGCGTGGCCCATGCCGGCATCCGCATGGGCCAGCCCGAGGTCCGGGCGGGCCTGGCGAGCATCGTCGGGTCCTTCCTGATGTCGCTGCAGCTCGGGCATTCGCTGAACCAGGAACTGTCGCTCAGCGGCGAGCTGATCTCGGGCGAACGGGCCCACGCGCTCGGCCTGGTCAACGACCTGGTGCCGCGGAACCAGGTGCTGGAACGTGCCGTGCAGCGGGCCCGGCAGCTGGCCGCCCTGCCCCGTACCGCCATGCGCCTGACCAAGCAGCGCTTTCGCGAGCGCACGCAGGCGGGCTTCGAGGAAGCCTGCTGCGCGGGCATCCGCTACCAGCTGGAGTGCTACGCCAGTGGAGAACCCGCTCGCGTCATGGAGGAGTTTGTCGCGCGCCGGGGACGCAAAGACCACGCATGAAGATCCAGCACCAACTGTTCATCGACGGCGCCTGGCGCGCCGCCACCGGCCAGGCCGACCTCGAGGTCATCGACAGCTATACCGAGGAGCCGCTGGCGACCTACCGCAGCGCATCGCGCGCCGACGCCGACGCCGCAGTGCGCGCCGCGAGCACCGCCTTGCCGGCTTGGTCCGCCATGCCCTTGCAGGCGCGCATCGCGGCCGTGCGCCGCGTGGCGGCGATCCTGCGCGAGCGCAACGACGCGATCGCCTGGGTGATTTCGCGCGAGGTCGGCATGCCGGCAAGACTCTCCGCCCGCATCCAGGCCGCGGCCCCGATCGCGGCGTGGGACCTGTATGCCGACCTGGCGTCGCAAGTCGAGTGGGACCGCCACATCGGGCACTCTCTCGTGCAGCTGGTGCCCGTCGGCGTGGCAGCCTGCATCACACCCTGGAACTACCCGCTGCACCAGGTGACCGGCAAGGTGGCGCCGGCCCTGCTGGCGGGCTGCACCGTCGTGCTCAAGCCTTCCGAGCTCGCGCCCTCCAGTGCGTTTGTCCTGGCCGAAGCGATCAGGCAGGCGCGCCTGCCACCTGGGGTCTTCAACCTGGTGCACGGCAACGGCCCGGAGATCGGCGAAGCGCTGGTCGTGCACCCCGAAGTGGACATGGTGTCCTTCACCGGCTCGACCCGGGCCGGCCAGCGCATCGCGGCCCTGGCAGCACAGGACATCAAGCGCCTCGCCCTGGAACTCGGCGGCAAGTCCGCCGCCGTGGTGCTGCCCGGCGCCGACCTGGCCGTGGCGGTGAAGGCGACCCTGGGCGGCTGCTTCCTGAACTCCGGCCAGACCTGCTCGGCGCCCACCCGCCTGCTGGTGCCTCGCTCGCAGGCGGGGCAGGCCGCCCGCCTGGCTGGCGAGCTCGCGCCGGCCTGGGCGATGGGCGATCCGGACGACCCGGCGACGCGCCTGGGCCCGCTCGTGTCCGGCGCGCAGCGCGACAAGGTGCGGGCCATGGTCGAGGCGGCCCTGGCGGCCGGCGCGCAACGGGTCACCGGCGATGTACCGCTGCCGCCGCACGGCTTTTTCTTTCCTCCCACCGTGCTGGACCAGGTAACGCCTGACATGCCGATCGCGCGCGAGGAGGTGTTCGGGCCGGTGCTGGTCCTGATGCCCTACGACAGCGTGGACGAGGCCGTGGCGATCGCCAACGGAACCGACTACGGGCTCGCCGCCACCGTGTGGGCCGCCACGCCCGCCGCTGCCTTGCCGGTGGCGCGGCGCCTGCGCGCCGGCCAGGTCGACATCAACGGCGCGCCCTTCAACCCGCAGGCGCCGTTCGGTGGCTTCAAACGCTCCGGCCTCGGCCGCGAAAACGGCCGCGCGGGCATCGAGGCGTTCCTCGAACCCGTGTCATTGCAACTGCCGCCCGCCTATTTCGAGAAGCCATGAACGACCAGCAGATCCGCACCACCGTCGACGGCGCCACCGCCGTCATCACCCTGGACCGCCCGGACCGCATGAACGCGCTGACCAGGGTGCTCGAGGCGCAACTGCGCGCTGCCGTCGAGCAGGCCGGCGCCGATCCTGCCGTCCGCGCCATCGTGCTCACCGGCGCCGGCCGCGCGTTCTGCGCGGGCATGGACATGGACGAACTGGAAGTCCTGCCGCCCGAGGACATCCGGGCCGAGCAGTGGATGCGGCCCTACGACATGAACCGGCGCGCCGACTACCAGACCCGCTACTCCTACTTCCCGGCGGCGCCCAAACCCATCATCAGCGCCGTCAACGGGGCCGCCGCGGGACTGGGCCTGGTGATGGCGCTGTACAGCGATTTCCGGATCGCCTCGGAACAGGCCGTGTTCGCCACCGCCTTCGCCAAACGCGGGCTGATCGCCGAGCACGGCATCGCCTGGATGCTGCCGCGCATCGTGGGCCACGCGAACGCCACCGACCTGCTGCTCACCTCGCGCAAGATCGACGCCGCCGAGGCGCTGCGCATGGGGCTGGTCAACCGCGTCGTTCCCGCGGACCGTCTGCTGCCGGAAGCCCTCGCTCTCGCCCGGGCGCTCTCCAGCGAGGTGTCGCCGCGCTCCGTTCGGGTGATGAAGCGCCAGCTCTGGGAAGCGCCCTACCAGGGCCTGGGCGAAGCGGTGGCGCTGGCCAACGCCGAGATGTCCATCAGCCTGCAGAGCGAGGACTTTCAGGAAGGAGTGGCCCATTTCCAGGAAAAGAGGGCTGCGCGGTTCACCGGGCGGTGACGGGAACCAGTCGCGCGCAGAACAAAAGGGGTTAGCCCATGAGAGCTAACCCCTTGATTTCCTTGGCGGAGTGGACGGCCTTCCCATGATGCCCGGGAAGGCGCGCCAGCCCTTGTTCTCCGGCCTGCCTGAAGCTCGGATACCCCCAGCGATACCCTGGTAGCGCACTGCCTCGCGCTTCCCACCCGGGGGGGACTTGCCTCGCAGAGCATCGCGTCAGCGCCGCTTCGAGATTTACGATTCTTTTCCAGCCAGGTACCACCTTGGATGGGTCGCAGAGCGGCAACTGGGTGCGCACCGATCAAGTAGTACCTCTGGCTTAGGGGCACATAGGGGTTGGTGAACATCACGAGTCGGGTGACACTCTGTAACTCGACTATGAATGCACCCGGCGAATTCGATTTCAGATACCTCTCGCTGCAAGCAGCCGCCAATCTACCCGCCAGGGTTGGAACCCTCACCCACGGCTTCTATCGGTATCCAGCTCGCTTCGGCGAAGCCTTCGTGCGGGAGGCCGTCGAATCCTTTTCGAAACCGGGACAGACCGTCCTGGATCCATTCTGCGGCGGCGGCACGACTGTTGTAGAGGCGCTGAGCCTAGGACGCGCCGCCATCGGCAACGATCTGAGCCATCTCGCGGCTCTGGTGACCAAAGCGAAGACCACTCCGCTGAGTGCGGCGCAGCTAGAAGCAGTTTACTGGTGGGTTCAAAAGGTTGCGGCCTCCCCGTTAGAACTGCTCCTGCGCAGCAAAGGGCACTACAACGAGCAATTGACGGGTCTGCCGATTTGGCACAGGAGATTGGTAGCCGGTCTCACGGAGCGCGTTGAGGCCCTACCACGGGGCGATTCACGAACGTTCGCAAAATGCCTCGTGCTGAAGGCAGCCCAGTGGGCATACGACGGCAAAGAATCGCTGCCGCAGCCCTCAGACATCCTCCGGCAGCTGCCCGGGGCCTTTGAGGAGATGCGCGTGGGCATGAACGCGTACACCTCCAAGCTCCTCTCCTCGGGTAGTTCCAAAAGGGCGGCCGTTCGAACCCGCCAACTTCTTACGCTCCCCGCTTCCCGGCTACACACCGCGGTTCGCTCTGCCAGTGTTTCATTGGCTGTTACCTCCCCGCCGTATCTCGGAGTGCACGTCCTGTATCACCGCTGGCAGCTAGAGGGACGCAGAGAGCTTCGCGCACCCTTCTTCATCAGCGGTTGTAAGGACCTTGGCGGTGCCAGCAAGTACACCATCATTGCTCGTGGCTCCAAGGACCATACCAAGTACTTCGGTGAAGTCGCGGACAGCTTCGCAGCGGTTAGGCAAACGCTGAAGCCAAACGGCTACGTCATTCAACTTGTCTCGTTCTGCGAAGCAGATCAAAGCCTGCCGAAATATCTCGCTGCCATGGAGGCTGCCGGATTGCAGCTGTGCGAGAGCTACGTCCACACCGCTGGTGAGCTCGCATGGCGAGCAGTCCCGGGTCGACGCTGGTATGCGCGGGTGAAGGCCGTCCAGGATTCATCGGCCGCTCAGGAAGTACTGCTTGTCCATAGAAAGGGAAGATGATGGCCGCCGCCCTCGAAGCCCAGAAGATTTTCACCAAGCTCCTGCAGTGTCGTTCGCGCGCGGATGTAGGTGCGCTGCTGGCTTCATTGGGTGACTCTCCAGATGCGAGCATCGATGTTCCCTTTGGCCCGAATGGACTGATGTGGCACCCCTTCGGAGACACCGCATCAAACATCTCCGCAATAGGACTGGGCACGAAGCCAGGCAAGAGCCTCACTGAACGGGTCACCAATGCCATCGACGCCATCCTGCAGGATCGCGCGGAGCAGGTAACGACCTCGCTTCCGAGCTCTCCTCAGGAAGCTGCGCAGGCCTGGTTCAAGAGACCGATCACGGGCCCCGGCACCGGGCTCTTCCAGGAGAAGCTCGCTCCGGCCGACCGCCGTATCGGGATCGTGCTGTTGAACAGCGGTACCGAGGAGTCTCCCACGGTCGACGTTATCGACGCCGGAGTTGGGATTAAGCCAGAACAGATGAAGGACACGATCCTGAGCTTGCGAGCCGGGAACAAAATCAAGAATAGATATCTGATCGGCGCATTTGGGCAAGGCGGCTCGTCGACACTCGCGTTCTCCGAGTACGTGATCGTCGTCTCCCGTCACAGGAGTGACCCGTCGCGCATCGGGTTCACCGTCATTCGCGTGATGCGCCTGGATGCGACGTACAAAGAGGATTGCTACGTCTACCTCTGCAACCAAGCATTCGATGTTCTGCAACTCGAAGCGCTGGGTCCCGAAGCCATAGCCCTGTACGCGGAGGCCGAGAAGGGTCAGCCGCCGGAGTTTCAGCAGGGCACATTGGTTCGCCACGTAGGCTACCGCCTGACCGGCATCGCGAAAGGGCTCGGCCCGGCCAGTGGGAATTTGTACCACTATCTTCACTACACGCTGTTTGATCCGCTGCTGCCATTCCGGATTTGGGACCTTCGTGGCAGCGCCTCGTCACAGCGGATGGAGTTTGTCTCCGGAAGTCGGAACCGCTTGATGAAGCAGGCAATGAAGAGCGGTGATCCTGACCAGGCGGGCAACATTGTGGTCCGCCACTATCTCCCGATGGAGTACATAGTCCCTGCGGGATCGGACAAAGCGTGCATCGGTGTCGAATACTGGGTGGTTCTAGCTTACAAGAGCAAGGACAACGACCAGTTGCGCGCAAACTCCGCAGAACTTTTCGTTCAGGGAGGCTACCCGATAGTCGGAACGTTGAACGGACAGACTCAGGGCGAGCTTCCACCACACCTCCTGCGCGAGCTCGGCCTGACGCTGCTCTCTAAGCATGTGGTCGTTCACATCGACGCATCTGCGGCCGACAGTACTGTGCGTCGAGAGCTGTTCGCGACCAGCCGCGAGGGCTTCAAGGACGGCCCCGTTCTCGATTCCATCACCATCGCGCTGCGGAAAATCCTTCAGGACGACGCTGAACTCCCAAAGATCGAAGCAGAGCTGACCGAGCGGATCGCCAAGCGTGAAGCCGCGACGACGCGAGAGGAGGTGCGCAAGCAAGTCACGCGACTGCTGAAGGAAGTTGGCGTCCAGGTGAGTGCGACTGCAATATCGGATGTGATCGGCATCGGTGAACCCAAAGTGGTTCACCCGCGCCCGCCCCGGCCACCGATTGTTCCTCGTGAGCCGCTACCGACGCTGCCTTATCCGAACGCGACCTTCATCCGGTTCAAGTCTCCAGACCAACATCTCGAAGCTCACTTGCAGGAGAGCGAGACCATCCACATAGAGACGGACGCGGACGCCGAATTCGACCGGCGCGACCGAATAGGCATTCACGCGACCGGCGACGTCTTAGAGGTAGAGAGCAAATCCAAGCTCAGCGGCGGTCGGATGCGCTGGCGACTCCGGCCCAAGGCCGATACTCCTGTCGGAACAACCGGGGAGCTGCGCGCATTCATTAACCTTCCGAATGGGACGCAGGTGAGCGCTTCGATTTCGTTCGAGGTCCTCCCTGCGGTCGAGCGCCCGTCCAAAGAGGCTCAAACCGTCGTGCCGCCATTCGAGATCAAGGCAATCAATCCCAGCGATCCCACTTGGGACAACATCTGGGAGGACAACGGCGATCCTGAAAAGCAACGTAAGCACGCCTATGCCTGGCTGATGCTCGGCGGCGTCACCTATGTTTTCTACTCTGACGTCTTCCCGCCCTTTGCGGATACGCTCGCGAAGCTAAAGAGCTCGAAGCCCGATCTGGTTGAGGCATTCACGACCAACTACGAGGTCTGGATTGCCTATCACGCAATATTGCAGAAGAAGGCTGATGATGCTATGGCGGTCGACGTAAAGGACGAGACAGTGCGCGCGCAGATCATGGACGCCCAGCGATCCATCGTCGCGACCATGCAATCAAAGCAATCGATGCAGTTTGCAGAGGTGTGGAAGAAGGGCCTCATGGATCAGAAGTGACCGGGCCCGTAAGAATTCGCAGCGCTCGATTACTTTCCGACCTTAATAGGTCTTACTGATGCTCGACGACTCGTCCCTCCAGCGCACATCACCGGGATGAGCTTTGTGATTGTGAGGCGGGTCGAGGGCAGCCACAGACCATCTTCTTGGCCCACGTGGCAAGTCAACGAGGTATCGCTGCAGCAAGCGAAACCCAATTCTCAGCCATAGCCAGAAAGATTACTCCGGCCAAGAGCAACGTCATCGCTAGTCTGAACGGTCGTTTTGCAGAAATCCTTGGTGACGCGAACGCCTTACATGCACCAACCCCGAGAACGTCCGCCAAGGGCTTCTCAAAAACCTTAGCAGCCCTGAAGAATAGGACTAAAGCGATGAGCGAACCGTCGTAGAGCGCGACGCGTACGGGATCGCTGACGTTGGTGGCACGTGTAAAAACAAACAAAGCCATGAGCAGGCAGATGCCTGACGCCGCGGCTGAGGCCAGAGCGACCCTTACTCCTTGCCAAAGCATCCTTGGGCCTTTATCCGTCAGCGATTCTGGCGCGAAGACATCCGCAAACAAGTCCCACACAACATAGACGGCGAAGATGGAGGAAATCCAAAGTGCATCGTTGGATGCTGAGGGTGTCGTTAGCGTAACAACGCCGTTCTCCTGCTGGAGCTCGACACTGCGGACTAGGACGAAGTACAGAATAACTAGGATCACGTCGAGCAGAAGCCCAACCGCACGGCGCGAGAAAATTGATTCAATCTGCGCCTTGATCCCCGGGGATTGGGATTGCCTCCATCCGATCCAGCTGGCCCCAATTACCAGGAGACTCAACGCGAGGTGAATCCATGCAGCAGCTACGTCGCGAACCGAGTCCCACCGTACGGTGGTCAAATCAGCCGCGTGAACAGCTACTTGACTGATCGCGAGCGCGAAGAGCATCTCGACGAATGCGTACCGTAGCGGATCATCAGTTTCTGTGAGCGACAGCCCGGGTGCAGTCGACATGACGCCTCCTCCTATCTCCTGTACAGTCTGGCGGCAGAGCGTCTGCCTACCACGCGCGCTCCGTGCCTATGACAAATCGACCTAACAAACCAGTTGTGTTCATCGCCTCGCCCTATACACGGGGCGACCCGGCTGTGAACGTCCATTTTCAGTGCCGCGTGTTCGACCGTCTTCTGACGGACGGGTTGGTCCTACCGATGGCGCCACTGTGGACCCATTTCCAGCACACCGTATTGCCCCGCCCATACGAGGACTGGATTGCATATGACAGCGAGATGCTACGTCTATGCGATTGCTGCCTAAGATTGAATGCGACGGACGAGCGCACAGGATACACTCAAGAGGACTCCGCCGGTGCTGACGCGGAGGTCCAGGCGTTCCTTGCGTCACACAAGCCTGTATTCTATTCCGTTGAACAACTCTATTTTTGGGTGCAGGAAGGCAAGGTCCGTTGAGACTCGACGCCTGTGCACCTGACCAAAAAAGTGATATGGCTAGATTCGGTGCTGACGTCTGAAAGAAATCGACAGCACTCGTAGCAGTCCGGAGGCACGGTGTCCCACTGCCGATTTTTTACGAGCAGCCCATAGCGGCTCAACAGGTGTATACCCCCTCGCGCCTGTTTTTCGTCCCCCACGGATGCCGTGCTCCACCTGGCTACCCACTCGCCGTGAGTTGCCCAGTAAGCGGGGCCTCAAGGCCCTATTGAGCTGACCGGAAGAGCAGGTCAGGATGTGTCCACGATGCAAGACAGCGGACACACCTCAGACTGGCACGGCGAACGCGTTGAGCGCGTCAAGATCAACGGC